>Ga0233421_10000893_pt1 | contig 11473 bp, 14 predicted proteins | sample Watercolumn_Mata_3_FD_182725 | JGI IMG/M metagenome (GOLD analysis project Ga0233421, IMG submission 182725) | Freshwater microbial communities from Lake Matano, South Sulawesi, Indonesia - Watercolumn_Matano_2014_107_MG | ecosystem: Environmental > Aquatic > Freshwater > Lake | place... | reverse complement strand
CGGAAGTGCTCGATGCCCGTCATGTCGAAGTAGTCACAAGAAAGAAAATATCGAAATCCCGTAAAAAATAATATCGTAACAGATTACAGGGATTTCTCGCTCTTTTATTTCTGGAACTTCCGTTGAAGCGTATGGAAGAGAACCCTGATGTTCTCCAGTCCATCGTTGGGTGGGACTGGATATTAAAATCAATATGATTGCGAATTGGAATGACAATCTGAAGGCAGCTTGTTGAGCGTCAGGGTTTTGAGATTGACCTTCTTGCTTGCATTATCGATGTCGATGCCTGCAAGTCGCCCGTCCGCATCGTAGTCGAGGACAATGCCTTCGGAAACCTCTCGGCTTTCGGCACTCGGTTGCTCCGAAAGATCGATCTAGAGCGAGTCTGTGTCTGGATAGTAGCTGATTTTCATAATTTAAACCCTCTGTCAGAAAAAGCGTTGTGAATCGTAATTTTGTCTTCGAGGGGAACTACCCTCAGAACTTTGCCCTCAAGCTCCTCGATAGGCCCCCAAAACCGGAAGCGGTTCTCCTCCTGACTTTCGACACTGATCGGGCTCTCCACCACCCTGATGCACCACTCCTTTTTAAGATACGGCCTCTTTCTTAAAACCTCATTCTCAAAATACGGCGTGTACTTGTATGTCGTCATCTTCAGTGGCTTCATATTTTTCAATAGAAGCAATCAACGATATTTTCATCGACAAGCGACGCATCAATCCACTCCTGCTCCTCTTCGTTCAAAGGCTGATTTGTTCCAGCGGCTTTTTCAAACTGCGCTTTCCAGTTCTCCCTCGGAGCTTTTATTGAAGCCATAAATAATCTTTCATCCATAGCCTCACTCCCCGTCTCCCGATGAAACCCACTTGTCAACAATATCAATCATCCCAGATAAATCTTCATGAACCGTGTTCCAGACCTGTTCAAGGTCGATGCCGAAATAGTCATGAACCAGACGATAACGCATTCCAACGATTTCTCGCCACGGCAATTCGGAATGTCCGGAACGAAACTCTTCCGACAGTTTTGAGGCAGCTTCGCCAACAACCTCGACAGCCTTTACCACGGCAAGCTGTCGCATCCGATCTTCCTGAAACTGTTCAAAAGAACAGCCATCGAGAAACGAAACCGCATCGCGAGCAGCCACAAGCATGTCGATCAGCAAAATCCGATCAGGCCGCATAGATCACCTCAGCACTTTCAAGAATCAACTTTCGCCTCAGTTCATTTCGGCTTTGTTCAACAGCGCTGCGGGTAACCAGATCGACTGGCCGACCGAGAATTTCGGCTAATTCGTCCTGCATCCGCACCAGATCGAACAACCCGTGTCCAGAATTCGGCGTGAACCGAACCAGCACATCAACATCGCTTTGTGGCGTGAAGTCGTCGCGCAAAACGGAGCCAAACAGAGCCAATTCCGTGATTTTCCAACGGTGGCAGAACTGCTCCATTGTTTCTACGGGAATAGAAATTCTCGCGTTCATCACCTCTCCGTTACAATTGATCTTGAAAAATCAAAAAAAAATAACGAAAAAGAGTCAGGACTCCCTCGCCAAAAGCCAAAAAGGCCAGCAGGGACACAAGGGACAACAATGTGAAAATTGTCCCCTCTTGTCCCTGCTGGCCCTTAAGTCCTTTTCTTTTACCTCAGTGCTTGAAGTGGCGCATCCCGGTGAAAACCATCGCGAGGTTGTTCGCGTCGGCGGCTTCAATGACTTCGTTGTCGCGGATCGAGCCTCCAGGCTGGATGACGGCGGTCACTCCGGCTTCGGCGGCGGCCAGCAGGCCATCGGCGAAGGGAAAGAAGGCGTCCGAGGCGACGACCGAACCTTTCAGGTCGAGGCCCACTTCCGAGGCTTTCCAGCGGGCGATCTTCGAGGAATCAACGCGCGACATCTGGCCCGCGCCGACGCCGAAGGTCTGGCGGTTCTTGACGTAGAGAATCGTGTTGGACTTGATGTGCCGCGCGATCTTCCAGGCGAACATCAGGTCGGCCAGCTCCTCTTCAGTCGGCTGGCGCTTCGTCACCACCTTCAGCTCTTCGGGGGCGACCATCTTGCTGTCGCGCTCCTGCACGAGCATTCCGAACGGCGTGGACTTGAACTCCCAGCCCGCTTTCGGAAGCGGCTGTTTCTGGAGCACCAGGCGGCGATCCTTCTTCTTCATGAGCAGGTCGAGCACCCCCTCTTCGAAGGCCGGAGCGATGAGGATTTCAGTGAAAATTTCGTTGACCGCGTTGGCCGTCTCCATGTCGAGCGGACGGTTGAAGGCGATGATGCCGCCGAACGGCGCCTGCGTGTCGGTCGAGAAAGCTTTGCAGTACGCCTCGCAGAGCGTCGGGGCCTGCGCGACGCCGCACGGGTTGGTGTGCTTGACGATCACCACTGACGGCTCTTCGCCACGGAACTCCTCGATGATGCCGGAGGCGGCGGCGATGTCGAGCATGTTGTTGTACGACAACTCTTTACCGTGCAGCTTCTCGAAAATCGAGCCGAACGAGCGCACGCCATTACCGTCGTCCATCTTGTAGAGTCCGGCGCTCTGGTGCGGGTTCTCGCCGTAGCGCATCCCCAGCTCCTTTTCGAGCCTGACGGTCATCGTGTCGCCCGCGCCCTCGATTCCGGCAGCCTTGGCCATGTAAGCCGCGATGGCCGTATCGTAGCGCGAAGTGAGCGCGTACACTTTCGCTGCGAGCTTCAGGCGGGTCGCTCGCGTGGTCGCGCCGCCGTTCGAGCGCATCTCGGCGAGCACGGTGGCGTAGTCGGCAGCATCGGTGATCACCGTGACCGACTCGTTGTTCTTGGCCGCACTGCGCAGCATCGACGGGCCGCCGATGTCGATATTCTCGATAGCCTCCTCGAAGCTCACGTCCGCTTTGGCGATGGTCGCTTCGAATGGATAGAGGTTCACCGCCACGAGGTCGATGAATTCGATGCCGTTCTCCAGCGCCGCCTGCTGGTGTTCGGCGTTGTCGCGCACGGCGAGCAGGCCGCCGTGGATTTTCGGGTGAAGCGTCTTGACCCTGCCGTCCATAATCTCCGGAAAACCGGTGATTGCGGAGATGGACTCTGCGGCGATACCGGCATCCTGAAGTGATTTCAGCGTACCGCCGGTGGAGAAGATTTCGACACCCATCGACACCAGTTCGCGGCAGAAATCGACGATACCGGTTTTGTCGGAAACAGAGACGAGCGCCCGCTTGATGACAGGATCGGACATGTGCAAGGAGTTGAGTTATGTTCGAAAACAAAAAAATAAACCGGAAATTTACAAAAATTCCCCGATGTTTAAGGCCCTCACGACAGGGGACATTCACAATAGCTTTAACTTTTCAGACTCACGACGAAATATCTGGCTCACTCCCGCCGCTGAAATTCCCAACAGCTCTCCCGATCTCGCATACGTCATCCCCAATTCACTCACAAACTCGACCGCCAGCTTACGACGCAGTTCAGAACACGCTTTCATCCGGCAACCTCGCTGAAGCATCTCCGGTTTCATCCCGAAAGCCTCACAGGCACGAACCAGTCGTTCTCCAGCCTCACGCTCAGCTGATACCACAGGCAAATGTCCCTTAGAGCTCGCCTCAGCCTCTCCAAGAAGATCGCGCACAAACTCGCCACTCCCGAGAATACGCTCATCACTGAACTGCTGCTCACCTCTTTTTCTCTGAGATTTCACCTCCGCCTAGCCACCCATCGAACGAATCAAACCGCCACCGGTCAACTCCGGCTGACTGCCCAGTCCGCTTTCATCAACCACTAAATCAAGATAGGCTTTCCCTGCCAAGCCCTCCAGCGTTCCGAAACAAGCCAGTACATAATCCCTGTCCTGCCATGCATGCCAAATCCTTTTCATTATAACAGCATGACCACTCCAGGGATAGTGTTCCAGCTCTTCGACAGATTTGACGAGGCCAGCTCTTAACGGATTGAGATGGATATAGCTCACCAGTTTCAGAAAATAGGGCTCCTCTTCGCAGACAATCGATTTGTAGCGGTTCTGAAAAAGGTGGCCATGTCTGCTGTGACGACGATTGAAGCCCGCAGCATATCCGGTCAACAGACGACTCATAAAAGTGGAAAGACCTGAAGGAGCGCTTCTCAGAAGAATATGGGCATGATTGGTCATCAGCGCCCATGCGTAAATACTCGTCCCGGTTTCTGCGGCAACCTTGCCCATGCGGGAAACGAAATAGTGACGGTCCTCATCATCGTCAACGATCCTGTTACCCTCGATTCCCCTTACCATGACATGATGAAGGGTGCCCGGTGCATCGAGTCTGGCTCCTCGCGGCATGATCTTCTCCGTTTTGGTTGAAAAAGGAAGCTGATGGCGCTAGTGAAGTATAGCAAAAAAGCATGTCAGTTAAAGCTGTTGTGAATGTCCCTTATTGTTGGTTTGAAAAAAGCGATGCAGGGGTGCATATTTGTATAAATTCATGAACTTTCTGTCAAGCAATCTGAATGAGTGACAACAAAAAACGACTGGCGGTATTCTGTTCAGGCACAGGCTCGAATTTCAAGGTTCTGTTTCATTCGATCATCGAGCGCGAACTGCCGGCTGAAATCGTGCTGTGTCTGTCTAACCGCTCGCAGTGCGGAGCGATGGAGTTCGCAAAGGAGTATGGCATCGAGACTGTTCATCTGTCCGAAAAGCAGTTCGGTACGATTGACGATTATGCAAACGCCATGCTTCGCGCGCTTCAGAAGCGGCAGATTGACCTGATACTGCTTGCGGGTTATCTGTGCAAGATTCCGGATGCGGTTGTTGCCGCTTATCCCGAAAAGATCATAAACATCCATCCATCGCTGCTCCCTCAATTTGGTGGTGCCGGCATGTATGGTATGCGCGTGCACGAGGCGGTCATCGCGTCGGGAGAGACCCGTAGCGGTGCAACCGTGCACTTTGTGAACGAAGAGTATGACAAGGGCCGGATCATCATGCAGAATCATGTACCCGTACTGACGGGCGACACGCCTGAAACGCTGGCCGAACGGGTGCTTCGGTGCGAACACCGACTCTATCCCGAAGCTCTTGAACAACTTCTTGCCGAACAGCAACAAGAGTGAATACCATCATTCATATCAGCGAGATTTTTCATTCGATCCAGGGCGAATCCTCTTTTGCCGGCTGGCCGTGCAGCTTCGTGCGGCTTGCCAGATGCGGCCACGGATGTCGTTTCTGCGATACCGCATATGCCGAGGAGGATGGTAAGGCAATGACGGTCAATGAGGTCGTGCAGAAGGTGCTCGCTTTCAATGCTCCGTGTGTCGAAGTCACCGGCGGAGAACCACTGCTTCAGCCGGAGGTCTATCCGCTTCTTGAATCGCTGTGCAACCGATGTCCGAGAGTGCTGCTTGAAACCGGCGGATTCCTTCCGGTCGATCAGGTCGATCCGCGCGTACACACCATCATCGATATCAAGACTCCGTCCTCAGGCGTCGCGGCACAGAACTGCCTCGCCAACATTGAGATAGCCCTCGCTTCACCTGAACGTTTTGAGTTCAAGATCGTTACGGCCTCGCATGAGGATTACCTGTGGGCAAAATCGTTCATTATCGAGCACAGACTTCTCGGCAGGTGCGCAATTCTTTTCGGCCCGGTATTCAGAGAACTTGAACCGCGAATGCTGGCGGAATGGATACTGGAAGACAGGCTCCCGGTAAGAATGCAGCTTCAGTTGCACAAGTATATCTGGCAACCAGATACAAGAGGGGTGTAAATGACCAGCCTGTCTGTAATTGTGCCGCTATACAACGAGCAGGAATCGCTCGTCGAGTTCAGTACGCTTCTGTTCGATGTCCTTAGGGGAGAAAAGCTGAAAAAATGTTTCGACAAAGAGTTCCGCTTTGAAGTGATCATGATAGATGACGGCTCTACCGATGGATCCGGAAGCATGATCAGAACCATGATACAGGAAAAACCCGAGCTTCGTCTCATCTCTTTCAGAAGGAACTATGGCAAGACGGAAGCGCTGTCAGCGGGATTCAGGGCTGCTTCTGGAGAGGTTGTGGTCACCATCGATGCCGATATGCAGGATGATCCACAGGAAATCGTCAAGCTCGTGATGAAAATCCATGAAGGCTTCGACCTGGCCAGCGGGTGGAAACAGGAGCGGCACGACCCGATCAGCAAAACCCTGCCGTCGAAGCTTTTCAACCTGACGACCCGTATCTTCAGCGGCATTCCCCTTCACGATTTTAACTGCGGTCTGAAAGCTTACAGCCGGGAGCTTGCCGGCTCTCTTGATCTGCACGGCGAAATGCACCGGTACATCCCGGTGCTGGCGCAATGGAAAGGGTTCCGAATTACGGAGATACCCGTCAGGCACCATGCCCGCAAATACGGAAAAAGCAAGTTCGGCACTTCGAGGTTTCTTGCCGGACTTTTCGATTTCCTGTCTGTCATGTTCATCACCCGCTATCTGAAACGCCCTATGCACTTTTTCGGTATGATGGGTCTTATCAGCTTCTTTTCAGGCCTCTGCATCAGTCTCTACATCACGCTCGACAAGATTCTGAACCTTCGCCCTGTCAGCAACCGGCCTATTCTTTTTCTCGGCATCCTTCTGATCATCCTCGGCGTCCAGTTCTTCTCTACCGGGCTGCTCGGAGAGATGCTCTCGACCCGTCCTTCACGCAACGGAGGCTGGTCTATCCGTGAAACAGTCAACATACCGGAAGATATCGCCGAAAAACTGACGGAATGAACTCCCGCCAGACGGCTTCACTCCATCATTAATTTCAAATCTGAAGTTCCATGAAAAGAGTCGGCGCCCATGTCAGCATTGCCGGAGGCGTTGAAAACGCCCCGCTGAACGCCAGCAAAATCGGAGCGAAAGCGTTCGCCATGTTTACAAGAAACCAGCGCCAGTGGTACTCCGCCGAGCTATCGGCAGAGTCGATCGAAGCTTTCAGGCAAAACTGCCTCGATGGCGGTTTCCTGCCAGGCTATATCCTTCCGCACGACAGCTATCTTATCAACCTCGGCCACCCTGAAACAGAAAAGCTTGAAAAGTCGCGCCAGGCATTCATCACCGAAATGAAGCGCACCGAAGCGCTCGGACTCACCATGCTGAATTTCCATCCCGGCAGCCATCTGAATCTCACGGATGTGGAGAGGTGTCTCAAGGTCATTGCAGAATCGGTAAATCTGTCGCTTGACGTCACAGCCGGTGTCACGGCCGTCATCGAAAACACTGCGGGACAGGGCAGCAACCTTGGATGGCGTTTCGAACAGCTGGCCATGCTTATCGATCTTGTCGAAGACAAAACGAGGATCGGTATATGTCTCGACACCTGTCATCTTTTTGCAAGCGGTTACGACCTGCGAACCCCCGAAGCATTCGAGGCGACACTCAAGGAGTTCGATCGCTCCGTTGGCCTTCGTTACCTGAAAGGAATGCACCTTAACGATGCGAAACAGAAGCTTGGCAGCTGTGTAGATCGTCATGAATGTATCGGAAAGGGCATGATCGGTATCGACGCTTTTGCCCACATCATGCGTCACCCGAAGCTGGAAGAGATACCACTGATCCTCGAAACTCCCGATTCAGAGGGATGGCCCGAAGAGATCGAGATGCTCTACAGCTTTACCGGGGAAAAGTTTTCCCCGGAATGAAATCCGGGGCTGTAAGAGGATACTCGAAGAACCCTGATGACCGGCGGGCTTCAGCCCGGGGGCCAACGAGCAATGTGTTTCACTCAGGAAACGCGCAGGAAACGGGCTACGGACCAACTGCTCCCGAAAAAGCCGAGCACCATACCGACAAGAGCGAGCCCAGGATATACTACCAGGGCCGAAGGGTGCAGTATCTGGTAAATAGCCGGCTCATACCGAAATAGTGCCTGATCGAATCCGAGCCAAAGCCCGAGCGCGGCCAGGCCGCCTGAAACTAGCCCCTGTATTGCCCCTTCGATCAGAAACGGCGCACTGATGAACCACCGGCTAGCACCAACAAGCCGCATGGTCTTGATCCGGTCACGACGGGCATAGATAGCAAGCCGAACTGTAAAGGCATTCATGATGATGGTCGCAAGGGCAATAACCCCTCCGACTCCGGCTGTGATCAGGGTAAAAAGCCGGGCGTTTTTTTCGATGCCTGCGAGATACTCCCTGTTATACCTTATTTCGAGCCTCGGGTCGAGCCCGGCTAAGGATTTTTCAATCTGCGCCATACTGTCTGGATTGGTGTAACCGGGCAATATGGACAGTTTTACGGAACGAGGCAATGGATTCATACCAAGGATGCTCACCACATCCTCGCCAAAATCTCGGGAAAAACGGACAGCAGCTTCGTTGCGCGAGATAAATTGCGACTCACCGACTCCGGCAACCGCTTTCATCCGGTCACTCAGAAAACCTGCCTCAACATCACTGAGACTGTCATCGAAAAAAACCTCAAGATCTACGCGTGAACGCACCTCATGAATCACCTGATAAAAACTGAGAGAGACCGTCACGAACAGACCGAGAAGCAGCAGTGAGAAAAATCCTGTGAGAATAGTCACACTTGCCGGCAGCTTTGCCCGTCCTATCCCTGAAATCCCCTCCCTCATACTGTAAAGCAGGCTCATGTCGTCATTTTTATTCGGCTTGGAAAAATTTTATGTTGAAGATTGAAAAAAAGCTGTTGGAAATCCAACTTTTTTTTCAAATTATTAGATCATCACAATGGGGCTATAGCTCAGTTGGTAGAGCATTTGCATGGCATGCAAAGGGTCAGGAGTTCGAGTCTCCTTAGCTCCACAAAAAAATGATATTGAAAAAAGCGCAATCCCTCCTGCGCTTTTTTCATTTATTGTGCTTACTGTAAAGTCCGCTTCGAACCACGAGCAATTCCTGACACGAAAAAGATAATCCCCACAAGCAGCGATGCGGCCAGACCTGCGGCAATGTTCATCAACGATGCGGCAATCACTGTCACCACATCGAGCCTTACGGAAGCCCCTGTCAAAGGAGCAGTAACCAGGTGTGCTGCCGCCGTCAAAACGGTGAAAAGAAAGCTGGTTGCGATGCTGCCGGCAAAAGAGACAAAATATCGTTCACGCCGACCCTCCCTGACCTGCTTCTGCCGTTCAACTTGCCTGAGCGAACCCGGATCGAGACGGTTTTTCACGACCATTGCCACAAGAGCAATCAACAGAAGCACAGGCACATACAAGAGGTAAACGGTGTATGAAACTGAACGGTCAGGCCTGAAACCCCCTGGATCGAGCCAGGCTGAAGCCTGACCCAGCATCCAGGTCGATGTGGCAAAAAACACGCTTCCCCAAAGCAGGGTGATCAGAATCCAGGTCCATACCGACTGAGGCGCTGGCTTTTTCGATACTGCACTCATAACTGTTTTTTGAATGTTGATCCGGTTGATTTTGCATACTCAAACAAACTGCAACTGAAGCCATTCAATTCCTTCCGGATGAAATCCCTAATAAAAGCTATTATAACAAGGAGAGGCTGCCGATGAAAGCTGAACTGGTCTGATTGCGAAAGAACTCCCTTCACCTGAGCGAATTGTTTTTAATTTTCCCCTTGATATATTAGCTTGACATGCCTTTCAAAGGCGAAGATTTTACACAATCTCAAGATTTCATCGTTATGTGCGGAGTTTTCGGCGTATTTAATTCTAAAACTCCCGCCGAAGATACCTTTTACGGCCTCTACTCGTTGCAACATCGGGGACAGGAGGCTGCCGGTATCGTGGTTGCAGAATACAACAAGGCTAAAAAGAAGACCCTGTTCAAGCAGCATAAAGGTCCGGGACTGGTATCCGAAGTTTTCAAGGACGAGCAGATTTTCGACAATCTATGCGGATATGCGGCCATCGGTCATAACCGCTATTCAACTACAGGCTCCTCAAAATCAAACAACAACATTCAGCCCTTCTCCCTCACCTATCGCTCTGGCAGCCTTGCCATCGCCCATAACGGAAACCTCACCAATTCGAGATCACTTCGCAAATCGCTGACCGAACAGGGCGTAATTTTCCAGGCATCATCGGATACCGAAATCATCCCGCACCTGGCAGCCAGAAGCAAGGAAAAAGAGCCGCTTCACCAGATCTACGATGCACTCAGACAGGTTGAGGGCGCCTTTTCAATCGTCATTCTGGCCAATAACCAGATGATCGCCGCACGTGATCCTTACGGAGTTCGCCCTCTGGCACTCGGGAAAAAAATCGATCCCGCCACCGGCGAACTGGCCTATATTGTCGCAAGCGAAACCTGCGCCTTTGACATCATCAAAGCTGAATACATTCGCGATATCGCGCCGGGTGAGATTCTGCTGATAGACCATCTGGCCGTTGCCAACGAAAAACCGGTATCGCTCTTTCTTCCCCCTGTTGAACGTAAGGCCCGGTGCATCTTCGAATATGTCTATTTCTCACGACCCGACAGCTTCATTTTCCAGAATTCGGTTGACAAGGTACGCCGTAATCTCGGCAAGAATCTTGCACGGGAATCGACCATAGAACAGCACCCTGGTGAAAAGGAACTGACTGTGGTCAGTGTGCCCGACTCTTCAAATACAGCAGCTCTCGGCTTCGTGAGAGAGAGCAACAAAATGGGTAAGGCAGCGCGTTTCGAACACGGCCTCATCCGCAATCACTATGTCGGCAGGACCTTTATTCAGCCGGGCATTCACAGCCGTGAAATCAAGGTCAGGTCCAAATACAACATTGTCCGCGGCGTTATGCAGGATCGTCCGATCATTCTTGTCGATGACTCTATCGTGCGCGGTACGACAGCAAAGATGCTCATCAAACTGGTACGTGAAGCCAGTCCGAAAGCTATTCACCTGCACATCAGCTCACCCCCGATCACAAACCCATGCTTTTACGGCATGGATTTCCCCTCCAAACGGCAACTGCTCACCCACATGCTTGCCGATGCAGAGAACGAGCTTGGCGATATTGAAAAAATCAGGGGCTACATCGGTGTGGACTCGCTCAAATATCTCAGTATGAAGGGCTTGCTGAACAGCGTTCCCCACTTCGAAGGTGAAGAGTGCAGCTATTGCACAGCCTGTTTCAGCGGTGACTACCCAATCCCGATCACTGACGTCACAACTGACAAAGAAGAGAACGACTGACTCGCGGTTGCCAATCCTCATTGTACCGTTATCACGATTCCCGATTCCCGACAAGTGAGAACGCGGCTGTTCGTTTCAGAAGTGACTTTTGAGTTGTCTGGATATTGCCCGACCAGTTAAAGCTGTTGTGACTGTCCCCTCTTTATTCGCTCTTTATTCGCAACTGACAAAGAAGAGAACGACTGACTCGCGGTTGCCAATCCTCATTGTACCGTTATCACGATTCCCGATTCCCGACAAGTGGGAACGCGGTTCCTGAGTTCGCCAATTAGTGCGAAAACTCGGATACTCCAATTTTTTCGAGTAAACTGTTCGCAAGTTCACTTGTTTCCATCTGCATAACATGCATCTCGCCAGTTCTCTGATCGAGTATCTGCGC
>Ga0233421_10000888_pt1 | contig 11522 bp, 10 predicted proteins | sample Watercolumn_Mata_3_FD_182725 | JGI IMG/M metagenome (GOLD analysis project Ga0233421, IMG submission 182725) | Freshwater microbial communities from Lake Matano, South Sulawesi, Indonesia - Watercolumn_Matano_2014_107_MG | ecosystem: Environmental > Aquatic > Freshwater > Lake | place... | reverse complement strand
GAGTTCGAGCAGAGGTACACCCACATCCAGCGGCAAGGCTCCATCCTGATCGGCGAAGCCTACGTGCCAAATCTGCCGGGCGGCGGGGCTTACCTCTTTGGTACTGCTTCCGCGCTGTATGACTCCCAGGGTAAAGTCGTGGGGGCGATTCAGATCATGCGCGACATCACGGAGCGCAAGCAGGCCGAGGAGGAACTACAGCGAGCCAAGGAAGCCGCCGAGGCTGCCACTCAGGCCAAGAGTGCCTTCCTGGCCATGATGAGCCACGAGATCCGTACCCCCATGAACGCCATCATCGGCATGAGCGGCCTCCTTCTCGATACGCCGTTGAACGCCGAGCAGCGCGAATTCGCCGAGACCGTCCGCAGCAGCGGCGATGCCCTGCTGACCATCATCAACGACATCCTGGACTTCTCCAAGATCGAAGCGGGCAAGATGGAACTGGAGGAGCAGCCCTTTGATCTGCGGGAGTGCGTGGAGTCGGCGCTGGATCTGCTGAAGATGAAAGCCGCGGAGAAGGGGCTGGAGTTGGCCTATCAGATGGACGCCGACGTGCCCCCGGTTATCGTGGGCGACGTGACCCGCTTGCGCCAGATTCTGGTCAACCTGCTGGGTAACGCCGTCAAGTTCACCGAGCAGGGGGAGGTGGTAATTAGTGTTGCGTGCCTTCGCCTGGACTCAGGCCAGGGTTCCGTGCTGCGTGAACGTCTGACGGAACACGCACCACGCACCACGGAGCTCATGCCCATGTACGAGCTCCATTTTGCGGTCAAAGACACGGGCATTGGCATCCCGCCCGACCGGCTGGATCACCTCTTTCAGGCGTTTTCGCAGGTGGATACGACCACCACGCGTCGCTATGGCGGCACCGGCCTGGGTCTGGCCATCAGCAAGCGGTTGGCGGAGATGATGGGGGGCACCGTGTGGGCCGAGAGCGCAGGTGTGCCTGGCCAGGGCTCCACCTTCCATTTCACCATCATCGCCCAGGCCGCACCGGAGTTGCGGGCGCGCCCCTACCTGGCCGGTGAACAGCCGCAGTTACGTGGCAAGCGCCTCCTCATCGTAGACGACAACGCCACTAACCGGCGCATCCTGGTCTTGCAGACCAGAGCCTGGGGCCTGGTGGTGCGCGATACCGCCTCGCCGCAGGAAGCCCTGGAGTGGCTGCGCCGTGGCGATCCCTTTGATCTGGCCATCCTGGACATGCGCATGCTGGAGATGGACGGCCTGACCCTGGCCGCTGAGATCCGCAAGCTACGCGACGCTGTGACCTTACCTCTGATCCTGTGCACCTCTCTGAGCCTGCACGAGATGGCAGGAGAAACGGCGGTCTTTGCCGCCAGCCTGACCAAGCCGATCCGGCCATCGGCGCTGTTCGATGCTCTCATGGGCGTCTTCGCCACCCAGCCCCAGGTGGCGGAGAAGGTCGCTCCGGCCAAACCCAGACTGGACGCGGAGATGGCCGCCCGCCACCCGTTGCGCATCCTGCTGGCCGAGGACAACGCCGTCAATCAGAAACTGGCGCTGCGTCTGCTGGCCCAGATGGGCTACCGGGCCGACGTGGCGGCGAACGGGCTGGAGGCCATCCAGGCCCTGGAGCGCCAGCCCTACGACGTCATCCTGATGGACGTGCAGATGCCCGAGATGGACGGGTTGGAGGCGACCCGAGAGATCTGTGCCCGCCGGCCGCGGGCGCAGCGGCCGCGCATCATCGCCATGACCGCCAACGTCATGCAAGGTGACCGCGAGATGTGCCTGGAGGCCGGCATGGACGATTACCTGGGCAAGCCGATCCGCGTGGAGGAGCTTGTGGCCGCCTTGCGCGAGTGTCCACCCCTGCCGGAGACTCAGTAGAGCACAATTTAACAGCAGAGCAGGCTCCCACGCCCCGATACATTGCGGATTTGGGAGATGTATCGGGGCACGCCTGCGGGCCGGCGGCATGGGAGCCGCCTCCGCTATAAGAATGTGATCTACTGAGGCGCAAACGAGCAGAGCCGCTCCTGATGGAGGTAGATCAAAGTGACGGAAAGACACGGTCACATCTTAGTCGTGGATGATGATCGCTTGAACCGCCTGCGCCTGGCCCACGGCTTGCAGCAGGAGGGACATACCTCCGCCATGGCCGAAAATGGTCGCCAGGCGCTGGAGATGATCCTGTCGCAACCCTTCGACCTGGTGTTGCTGGACATCCTCATGCCGGAAATGGACGGCTACCAGGTGCTGGAGGAGATGAAGCACGACGCCAGGCTGCGCGACATCCCGGTCATCGTCATCTCCGGTCTGGACGAGATGGACAGCATCGTCAAAGGCATCAAGCTGGGAGCAGAGGACTTCCTGCCCAAGCCCTTTGACCCGCTGCTGCTCAAAGCCCGGATCGGCACTTGCCTGGAGAAGAAGTGGCTGCGTGACAAGGAGCTAGAGTATTTTCAGCACGTGACCTACCTGACCGGCGCTGCGTCGGCCGTAGAAGCCGGGACATTTGAGCCGGGCAGCCTGGCCGAGGTCGCCACCCGGACGGACGCCCTGGGGCATCTGGCGCGCGTCTTCCAGAGCATGGCCCGCGAGGTCTACGCCCGCGAGCAGCGCTTGAAGCAACAACTGCAGGAACTGCGCATAGAGGTAGATGAGGCCAAGAAAGCGCGCCAGGTGGCGGAGATTACGGAGACAGAATACTTCCGGGAGCTGCGTCAGAGGGCGCGCAAATTACGTCAAGCCCGTTGACTGCTAACAATGGACGGTAGGACAGGTTGCTAACCTGTCCTACAGGGACGATAGCTCGTACGACAGGTTGCCAACCTGGCCTACAGGGAGGATAGCTCATGTCTGAACCAGGCGCCATTGACCAGGCCCGCTTCGCGGCCCTGCTGGAGTCGGTGCAGGGGGATCGGCTGTTCCTGGCTGAGCTGCTGGACACCTTTCTCGCCGAGGCGCCCCACCTGCTGACGGCCATGCGGCAGGCCCTGGCGCGCCAGGATGCGGCGGGACTCCGCCTGGCCGCGCACAGTCTCAAGTCCAACAGCCGCGACTTCGGCGCTGTTGCTCTGGCTGGGCTGTGCCTGGAGCTGGAGACGATGGGCAAGTCCGGGACGCTGGCCGGGGCAGCGGAGAAACTGGCGCAGGCTGAAGTTGAGTATGACCGGGTGAGAGCGGCGCTGGCAACCCTGCGGCCGGCAGAGTGACCAAGCAGAAACCTCTACAGTCCCTGGGAGGAAGCAACACATGTCTAAAATCGTCGCTATTCACTCCTTCCGCGGTGGCACAGGCAAGTCCAACATCACCGCCAACGTGGCCACCATCATCGCCCAGCAGGGCCACCGCGTCGGTGTCATTGACACCGACATCCAATCCCCCGGCATCCACGTCCTCTTCGGCCTGGACGAGGCGAAGATAGACAAGGCCCTCAACGACTACCTCTGGGGCAAGTGCGCCGTGGAGGAAACAGCCTACGATGTGGGGGCGGGCGCGGTTACCTTGATGAGTGGCGGCATCTACCTCGTCCCTTCTAGCCTCAAGGCGGGCGAGATCGCCCGCGTGCTGCGGGAGGGTTACGAGGTGAGCCTGCTCAACGATGGCTTCCGGGAGCTGATCCGGCGGCTCAAGCTGGATTACCTCTGCATTGACACCCACCCCGGCCTGAATGAGGAGACCCTGCTGGCCATCGCCATCGCCGACGTCCTCCTGATCATCCTGCGTCCCGATCAGCAGGATTACCTGGGGACAGCCGTGACCGTGGAGGTAGCCGGCAGGCTGGGCGTGCCCCACATGCTGTTAGTGGTGAACAAGGTTCTACCTGCCTTCAACTTTGCCGAAGTGAAGCAGCAAGTAGGGCAAACCTACGGCTGCCCGGTGGCGGGCATCTTGCCCCTGTCCGAGGACGTGGTACGATTAGCCAGCGCGGGCATCTTTTGTCTGCGCTACCCTGACCATGCGGTTAGCCAGGAGTTGCGCCGGATTGCCGACCAGATCCTGACTTTCTAACCAGGAAAGACGATGAGCCAAGACCTGTTCACCCGCGAAGAAGCCCAGGCCGGCCTGCCGGCCAAAAGAGCGCGCACCGCTCTCTTCCTCATCGAAAGCCAAACGGCGCGCCTGGTAGCCCAGGCACGCCAGGCCATGGAACGCTTCCTCAGCGAGGAGGCCGCTCAAGAGCGCGACCTGGCTTTCCTGGAAGCCTTCGCCCTGGGCCGCGAGCCCCCCTTGCGCCCCACGATCCAGGACCTGGAGCGTTACGCCGCGCAGTGGGCCTTTCTGGTGCCGGATAACCCCCGTGTGCGGGCGGCCCTGGCCCACCTGCTGAGCCAGAAGTACCGCTTCAGCTACCAGGCCGTGCCGGGCCTCCGCGCCGCCCTGGGCCTGGACGAGGAGGCAGTACAGCAGGCCTATCAGCGCCTATACGGCCAACCGCTGGCCACGATCTTCGCCCCCCAGGCCAAACCGCTGGATCGGCTGCGCTGGGCGTGGGCGGCGCTGGCCAAATGGCTGGAGTCCCTGCCGCCTTTCTGGACCGCCTTCTCTCTAACCGTCACCGAGACCGTAGGGGCAGGCATCCTGGCTTTGCCCATCGCTTTGGCCGGCGTCGGCCCTCTGGCTGGCTTTGTACTCCTGATTGTGCTGGGCCTGGTGAACGTGTTTACCATCGCCGCCATGGCCGAAGCCGTCGCCCGCAGCGGCACCATCCGCTATGGCAGTGCCTACACCGGCCGCGTGGTGACCGACTACTTAGGCCGCGCCGGGGCGATTGTCCTGGTCGTAGGACTGGCCGTCTTAAACTTCCTCACCCTCCTGGCCTACTACACGGGCTTTGCCACCTTCATGGCCGAGGTGACCATGGTGCCGGCCATGGTCTGGTGCGCGCTGCTGTTCCTCGTTGGGCTGTATTTCCTGCGGCGTGAATCGCTCAATGCCACCGTGGCCCTGGCCCTGCTGGTCGGAGCGGTAAACATTGGCTTTATTCTGCTTCTCTCCCTGCTCGCCTTCACCCACGTGCGCCTGGAGTATCTGTTGTACGTCAATGTGCCCTTCCTCGGCGGGCGTCCTTTCGAGCCGTCAATCCTGGGGCTGATCTTCGGCGTCATCCTCACGGCTTATTTCGGGCACATGTCGCTGAGCAACTGTGCCCAGGTGGTGCTGCGCCGCGACCCCAGCGCCCGCTCCCTGATCTGGGGCAGCGTGGCGGGGATGCTGACAGCCATCGTCCTCTACGGCCTGTGGGTCCTGGCGGTCAACGGGGTGGTGGCGCCGCAGGACCTGGCCGGCCTGACCGGCACAGCCTTGCCCCCTCTGGCCGCGCAGGTTGGCCCTATCGTCACCGTGTTGGGGGGCGTCTACGTTATCCTGGGCATGACCATCTCTTCGATTCACACGGCCCTCGGCCTCGTCAATCTGGTGCGGGAGCGTCTCCCTTCGCCACACCGGCCGGTGATAGTCTTGCCCCGGCAGCGGCCCAGGCTGGTCTTCCACCCCCGCGGTAAACCCTCGGGCCGGCCCCGCCTCGGCCTGACCTACCTGGGGCTGGTCGAGTCGCCTGGTCGAGCGCCCCAACCGCAGTTTCGCCTGGACGTCCAACTGGCTGGCGAGACCCACAGTCTGGAGATGGCCGTCACCGATCGTTGGGACGATACGGCCCTACTCGACCAGTTGCCGGGCCTGCGCCAGCAAGGGGCGCGCCTGGCCTGGGAGGTTCTGGAGGCCAGCCCGGAGAGCGTGCGCCTGAGGGTCACCTCGCCGCTGGCCCTGGCCTACGCGGGCGAGTGGGACACCACGGGCCGGCACGTGGCCGATGTCCTGGAGCTGCCCGATACGCCGCGCCAGCTCGTCCAGTGGCTGCTGCGGCGGGGAGAAGCGAGCCTGGCTGAGGTCGCGGCGCACAGCGGCCAGGACGAGAGGGCCGCCCGCAGCACGCTGGCGGCGCTAAGCGAGCAAGGCTTTGTGCGGGAAGTGGCGGTGGAGGGCCAGGTGCGCTATCGCCCCCAGCTTGCCCCCCACCAGCGTCGCCAGCTTCCGGCAAACACCTGGCAAGCGCTGGGAGTAGACGACGGACCACGGAGGGACCAGAGGGAACAGAGGGGGCAGAGGGACCAGAGGGGACAGAGGGAGCAGAGGGGCCAGAGGGGGCAGAGGGAACAGAGGGAACAGAGGGGGCAGAGGGACCAGATGGACCAGAGGGAACAGAGGGAACAGAGGGAACAGAGGGACCAGACTAAAGACCACGGACTAAGGACTAAGGACCAAGGACCACGGACTAAGGACCAAAGACCAACAGGCTTCCGGGCTCGTCTCTGGGCAGCGGTGGCCGCTCTGGGCAGGCGTGGCCGATTCCTGCTGGCCGTAAGCCCGGCGGCCGTGGCCTTCCTGCTGGTGGAGTGGCTCTTGTCCACCGGCAACGCCTCGTTCCCAGGGCCGCTGAGCCTCATCGGCGTGATCGTTTGTTCGCTTCTGGGGGGTGTGTTTCCGGTTCTCCTGCTGGTTGCCAGCCGGCGCAAGGGCGAGTTTGTGCCGGGCGTAGTCTACCGTTTCCTGGGTCAGCCAGTGCTCCTGGGGGTCATCTACCTGCTGTTCCTGGCCGGCATCTTCCTGCATGGCCTGGTCATCTGGCAGGGCCTCGTGGAGCGCGCCGGTGCCTTGCTCGTTGGCGTGTTGATCCTGGTACTGACCTTGGTGGTAGTCCGCCGTGGGGCCTTCGCCCGGCGCATGGTGGTGGAACTGCGCGCCGACATGCGTGCCGGAGGCCGGAGCGCCTTAGCCATCGCCACTGGCGGCCAACCAGTCCCGGCCGAGGTGCGGCTGGGCTACCCGCAAGGCGAGCAGCACTACCAGGCCGCCAGCGGCGAGGTGCCGACACCCGCGGCGCTGCGCTACGCCATCTGCCAACTGCCGGTCGGGCCGGCCAAAGAGCTCAAGGTGTGGGCGCACAAAGTCACGCCCGAAGGCGAGTCCGAGGCTCTACCGGCGCTGGTGGACGTGCGTTGTGGCGATAAAACGACGCGGCTGGACCTGAAGCTGTCCGGCGGGCAAGCCCTGCTGCCCCTCACCGGCGAGGTGTGCCGGTTGGAGATTACACTGCGGCGTGAAACGTCTTGACAATGTTACATTCGTCATTGCGAGCGCAGCGAAGCAATCTCTTTGTTGCGCCACGAGAGAGATTGCTTCGTCGCATCCCTTCGCCGCCCCTTCACTGCGTTCAGGGCCGGCGAAGGGATACTCCTCGCAATGACAGTTGAAATCTAACATTGTCAAGACGTGAAACGTGAGACGGAAGGGGAGGACGTAAAAATGCCCATGCACACGGACAAGGCAACGTCAGCAGAGGAGCAGCACCGCACCAGGGAGCGCATGGAGCGGGAGCTGGAGATCGCCCACGAGGTACAGCAGAGCCTCCTGCCGAAAGACATCCCAGAGGTGCCCGGCATGGAGATCGCCGCCGCCATGCGCCCCGCCTACGAGGTAGGCGGCGACTTCTACGACGTGATCCCTTTGAGCGGGGGGCGCATGGGCATGCTCGTCGCCGACGTGTCGGACAAGGGCATGCCGGCCGCCCTCTACATGGCCCTGGCCCGCACCCTGCTGCGCGCCCACTCCCTCAGCGCCCGGCCGCAATACCTGAGCGACGCCCTGGAGAGCGTCCAGGTGCGCAGGCTGATGCGCAGCGGCTCCCTCGGCGCGTTGGCCGCCCTGGGCGCCGTGCGCCAGACCAACGACTACCTGACCGAGCACCATTCCGAATCGTCTATGTTCCTCACCCTCTTCTACGCCGTCTACGATCCGTCCAGCCACCTGCTGACCTACGTCAACGCCGGTCACAACCCGCCCCTGCTGTACAATCCCACCAGCGGCCAGCACGATTGGCTGCGGCCTACGGACATGCTCATGGGGGTGATGCCCCAGCGCCCCTTTGAAGCGCAAGAGCGCCACCTTGACCCCAACGACGTGCTGGTGCTGTACACCGATGGTGTGACCGAGGCTTTCAATGCCCGGCGCGAGATGTTTGGCGAGGAGCGGCTCGTCGAGGCCATTCGGGCGCACGGGACGGTATCGGCCCAGGGGCTGGTGCAGGCGCTCGCCGCGACGGTGGCCACCTTTGCCGGCGAAGCCCCGCAATCGGACGACATCACCATCCTGGTGATGCGCTGCCAGCCATGAGTACCAAGTCTCTGCACGTCGCTGCTGGGCTGAAAAATCTGGCCCGCATTCGCCGCTTTGTCGAGAAAGCGGCCACGGCCCTGGGCGTTGACCCGGCCGCCATTCCCGATCTGCTCCTGGCCGTGGACGAGGCGGCCACCAACATCATCGTCCATGGCTATCAGGGGCGGGAGGGGCCAATTGAGGTGGAGGTGGCGCGCCAGGGGGATGGCCTGCTGATCCGTCTGCGCGATGAGGCCGCGCCTTTTGACCCCACCGCCATCCCGCCGCCGGATTTGAGCCTGCCGCTGGAGGAGCGAGCGATCGGCGGGATGGGTGTCTACCTGATGCGCCGGTGTATGGACCAGGTGAGCCATAGCTGCCCGCCCCAGGGCGGCAACGAGTTGATCCTGATAAAGAAAGGAGTATTCTATGGAGATCACTGTGTATCAAGCCCAGGATAGGGTGCCGGTAACCGTCCTGCAACCGCGCGGCGACCTGGACGCCGCCAGCTACCGCGAGCTGATCGCCAAAGGGCAGGCGGCCTACAAAGCAGGAGCTCGGGACGTCCTGCTCGACCTGAGCGCCGTGCCTTACATGAGTAGCTCTGGTCTGGTGGCCCTGCACAGCCTGGCCCTGCTGCTGCGTGGGGAGAACCTGCCCAACCTGGAGGCAGGGTGGGGGGCTTTACGCGCCGTCAAAGAGGACAGTAGCCGGGGGTTGCAGCCGCATCTCAAGCTGCTCAATCCGCAGCCCAAGGTGGACAAGGCCCTGGAGATGGCCGGCTTCAAGCAGTTCTTTGCCATCTACAACGATCTGGCAGCGGCCATCGCCTCGTTCTGAGGAGGTGAGTGAAGAATGACTCGCTTAACTATCTTGCTCGTCGCCGCCCTGCTTGTCCTGACGACGGCCGCGTGTCGCCAGCCTACGACCAAGCAGGTCAAGCTGAGCGAGAAGGACGCCGGGCGCACGGTGCAATTGCCGGCGGGCGGCACGCTAGAGGTGGTACTGGAGGGCAACCCGACCACGGGTTACTTGTGGGAGGCAGCGGCCGGGGATACGGCCATCATCAGGCAGGAGGGGGAGGCGCAGTTCAAGCCAGACACCACCGCCCTCGGCTCCCCCGGCAAGATGACCTTGCGCTTTACCGGTGTGGCCGCCGGCCAGACGGTGTTGAAGCTGATCTACCATCGGCCGTTCGAGAAGAACGTCCTACCGTCGAAGACCTTCGAAGTGACGGTGGTGGTCAAATAAGGCAGGCATGTAGGGGCGAAGCATTGGCCACCGCGTGTTGAGCGCGTTCCAGAATGACAGACCAGTGCTTCGCCCCTACCGTTGTCACGGTCAGGTTATGCCGCCTTTTCTTGCACCGCCGGCTGATAGAAGGCGCAGTTGTAACAGGCGTCCTTGAGCCGCTGGCCATCCAGTTGCCGCGCCAGCCAGCAAGGGATATCCGCCCGCTTGAATGCTGTGCAATTCTGGCGCGTGGCCTCATCGCACTTCTTGACCTCCCAGCATTGCAAACGCCGCACCAGCGGCGCGCCCGCTGCGGTCTGCTGCGTGACCACCACGCCGGGCCGGGATTCGTAGCCGGCGCTCAGCACCCGCTTGATGGCGTAGCCCACACCAACCGTGAACAGTATGGGCAGGCCAATACGCAAGAACAGCATCCCCACAATGACCAATGCATCCTGCAACATGATCTTACCTCCTACCGCCTGGATTAGTGTTTCCAGGTGGCACTACTCCGCGATTCACGCGGGGGCGTGTTTTTCTGTCGGGAATAAGGGCAGGAATCTGGCAGCGATAGCGAAGGCCGCGACCCCGGCAGTCAGCAGCGAGAACGTGATCGTCAGCTCACCCAGCGAGGGGATGTAAACCGGCCCGCCGCTGGCGTACGCCCACCAGCCCAGCAGCGCCGTGTTCAGCCGATTCAAGACCACGCCGCCAACGATGAGCGAGGCGGCTGCCAACAGGGTGCGCGAGTTTTGGCGCATACGGCGGCTGGCCAACAAGGACAGCGGCACGAGCACCCCAAAGGCCATCTCGATGACGTACAGCGTGGTATGGAAGCTGGACACTGTCAGATAAGCCATAGCGCCACGGGCGAACAGATCGTACATCTTGAGCGCCAAATAGACCGCCAGGACAACCGCCGCCGCGCGCCCTAGATCGGCGAGCAATTTACTCTCCAGGGACCGACCAAAGGCGCGGGCGCTCAGATTAGATTCCACGATGACCATCCCCAGGCCGACGGCAACGGCGGTGAGGAAGAAGAAGACCGGCAGCAGCGGCGAGTACCACAGCGGATTGATCTTCTGGGGAAAGATCAGGAACAGCGAGCCCAGCGACGATTGGTGCAGCGTGGAGAGAATCACGCCCAAGATGACCAGCGGGAGCGTGATCGCCCGGACGATTTTTAGCGGCCACTGCAATTTGAGCCTTTCAAAGATCACCGGGCTGAATTCGAGGCCCAGCACTGTCGTGTACAGGATCACACACCAGGCGATTTCCAGCAACGGTGAGTGCAGGTTCCACATAAAGAGCGGATGCCAGACGTTGTACCAGCGGCCGAGGTCGAAGAGCAGCCCCAGGATAACCAGCAGATAGCCCAACAACGCCGTCAGGATTGCCGGACGCAAAATCGGGTGGAAGCGTTTCAGGCCGAGAACGTGTACCGTGCCGGCAATCACAAAGCCGCCTGCTGCCAGGGCCACGCCGCTCACCACGTCAAAGGCGATCCAGATGCCCCAAGGGAATTCATCGCTCAGGTTGGTCACGTAGCCCAGGCCGAAGAAGAAGCGGGCAATGGTGACACCGATCGCCGCCGTCCACAGCCCAACCACAAAGAGCACGGCGAGCACGGCGCGCCCCGAAAAGTGGGGCAGCCGCACCCGCTGCAGAACGGAGATCACGGGCATACGTACCGGCAGCGGCTTGACTTCGCTCTCCACCTGCGGGCTCAACCGTCGCTTGAGTAAGGAACCGAGGCTCAACACAACCACAATCGGCAGGCCGATGCGCACTCCGAACATGTAGGCAACGACCACGACATCGCGGAAGACGATCAGCAGGTCTACAAAACGATTCGTCACCAGGGCATAGCCGATCACGGCGATGATCGCCAGGACAGCGATGGTGACGATGACGAGCAGCGCCGGGGGGATGGCCAACGGCAGCTTGATCTGGGGACGCTCCACGTCCTCGGGGAAGCGTGGCTCCATGCGGCGCTTGATCAGATACAAGATGCCGAAGACGATGAGCAACGGTACGGCCACCCGCACGATGAACACGAAGGCCTCGACGAAGAATTGAAGCGTAGGCGACATTGTTGTTCCTCCAGTAGGGGCGAAGGGCTTTCGCCCCGGTATTGCGTATAAACTAGCGGGCCTGGCTCCCAG
>Ga0233421_10000887_pt1 | contig 11525 bp, 3 predicted proteins | sample Watercolumn_Mata_3_FD_182725 | JGI IMG/M metagenome (GOLD analysis project Ga0233421, IMG submission 182725) | Freshwater microbial communities from Lake Matano, South Sulawesi, Indonesia - Watercolumn_Matano_2014_107_MG | ecosystem: Environmental > Aquatic > Freshwater > Lake | place... | reverse complement strand
AATTAAGGACAAAAAACTAACAATTAAGAAAAGTTAATTTTTTTGAGTAAAACAACACCCGCTTACTTTACAGCTCACGCTTTTTTCCTTCGAGCATCCATAGAAGCCTCTATAAAACGCTTCTCTCTTGTCTTTAGAAGATAGATTGCTACTCCCGCTATAATAGCTAAAACAACTGTAGCAAGAATCATAATTATTGTCCAGACACTTGCTGGTTTGGGAGCCTCATATTCGCAGGATTGTTGTAGTGCTGGCCTGCTTGTTGTGCTGTTACATGCATTTATGTCAGTACAATTTCTATATTGTGTTGAGTTTGAGTTGCATTTTGAGAAGTTTGCACAAGTCCAGTTTTGAGTACATGGAATAACACAGGCTTCTGATAAAGCAGGCCTTGTAGAGGTGTTATTGCAGAAATTTATGTCAGTACAAGTTCTAGTATGAATGCTATTTGAGCATGCACCCCATGAAGAGCAATTCCAGTTTGGAGTACAAGTTTGGGGAGCAGTATAATTGCAGCTTTTGTTTGTAGCAGGCTTGTCTGATGTGTCATTACAATGATTTATATCATCGCAGCTTCTTGTTTGCAGCCTTGATGAGGTACAGATAACAGGATCCCAATCAGTGCAGTTCCAGTCTGTATCACAAGGAGCAGTATAATTGCAGCTTCTATTTGAAACAGGCCTGCCTGTTTCATTATTACAGGAATTTGTATCATTATAAACTGCATATTGAGTCTGATTTGCAGGACAAGTTGACGGAGTCCATCCTATAATTGTCCAGTTTTGAATACAAGGAGGAACAGGCGCAGTTGCATTTTCAACTTCTGCAAATTCAAATAATGAGTAAGAGTAATTTTCAGCAACAACTCCTTCTGCATTTAATTTGGTTTCTTTTTCATTTGCATAGCTTGTGCTGTTCTTTTTGAAATAATATGGATTGTTTGCTAGAGAGCTTGATACTTCCCAAGTTCCAGGAGTTTCTTCAAAAATAGAAGAAAATTCAGAGTCTGCATCAGCTATTGAAAGAGAAGAGCTTCTGTTGTTTACATATGATGCTAAAAATCCAGAAGTTGTTATATATTTTGGAAGATCTGGCACACCTTCTATAGAAGTTAGAGCAGAGAGAAGGGATAAATATGCTGCTGTAAAGTTTCCTTTTTCTGCAAAGCCAAAAGAGTTGTTTCTAAAATTGTTGCCTACATTTGTTGTTTGTGTTGCTCCATATAAGAGATAAGCTTCGTCTGCAGCTATTTTATATGCAAAATATCCAGCACACTTTCCTGCTACAAGTGTATTATTCTTGATGATAGTAATTCCAGTTGAGCCTGTTTGAAAAACAGAGTTCCATAAAGCTTGGATGCTAGAATCATCACAGCCTTGTGGAATAGATAAGGGGGTTGGAGGAGATGGAAGAATACTTTTTGGAAGAGAGTAGATAATCAAAAAGAAGATTGTTAATAAGATTAATACTCCTATTAAAGTATAGATAATAATCCTCTCTTTTCTTCTATCCCTTTTTATCATTATTTTATATATTTTCTAGCTTTATAAATATTTTTGCATAATAGTTAATAGTGATAGTAAGTAGAAAAAGAGCAAGATATAAAAATTGCTCAAAATTAGTAGTATTATGAAATATAAAGAGTTGGCAGAGTTATATGAAAAAATAGGGGAGACTCCTGGAAGATTAGAAAAGACTGAGATCCTAGCAAAATTTCTTGCTAAGATAAAACAGTTTCCCAATATTATTTATCTTTTAAAAGGCAAGATATTTCCAGATTATGATTCGAGAGAGACAGGAATATCTGAGCAGCTTGCTATAAAAGCTTTAGCAAAATCTGCGGGAATTGATGAGAAAGATGTTGTTAAATTATGGAAGAAAACAGGGGATTTGGGAGAGGTTGCATTTTCTGTTCAGAGAAGACAAAAAGCCCTTTTTTCAAAAGAGCTTACAACAGAAAAGGTTTTGGAGAATTTAAGAAAACTTCCAGAGTTGCAGGGAAAAGGGACTGTTTCTAAGAAGCTTGATTTAATTGCAGAGTTGTTTACCTCTTCTTCAAATTTAGAGGCTAAATATATAATTAGGACTCTTCTTTCTGATTTAAGAATTGGCTTGGGGGATGGTGTTTTAAGAGATGCTATTGTCCAAGCATGTTTAAATAAGGAGGATAAAGAGGATTTTGTTCTTGTTCAGGAAGCATATGACTTGTTGACAGACTGGAGCTTGGTTTTTAAAACTGCTATAAGGGGAAGAAAACAGCTGGAAGAGGTAGAACTTATTCCTGGAAATCCTTTGAAAGTTATGCTTTTTCCAAAGGTTCAGAGTGTAGAAGAGGGATTTGAGGTTGTTGGAAAGCCTGCTGCCTGCCTTCCAAAAGGGGAGAGAATACTTTCCAATCCCTCTTTAAAGAACATCGAACAATTAAAAGAAAGTGAATCAGTAATAGGAAAGAATGGAAAATTTCAGAAAATAATAAAGGTATTCGAACGCCCATATTCTGGGCAGATTATAAAAATATCTCCCCACTACCTTCTGCCCTTTTCCATAACTCCGGAACATAGGCTTTTAGTAGTAAAGAGGCAACTTTGCAGCTGGAAAAACAGAAAATTGGCATGCAGACCAAATTGTCAGGAGCAAAAATATGGGTGTAAAAAAAATTACAAAGATTACAAAGCTGAATGGAGCGAAGCTAAAAATCTAGAAAAAAATGATTTTTTGCTGTTTCCAAAATTTAATGAGATTGAAGGAATAGAAAAAATTGACTTATTTGAGTATAATAAAGAAAAAAAATTAGAAACTAAAGATAATAAGATTAGAAGTTTTAGCGAACTTAAAGGAACTTTTAAGGGAAATTTGATTAACAGATACATAAAATTATCAGATGATTTTTTTGAACTTATGGGGTGGTATCTAGCCGAAGGGAATTTTGATAGAAGTGGCATAAAATTTTCATTAGGATATAAAGAAAATAAAGAAGCCGAGAGAATAAAGTACCTAATCAAAGATGTTTTTGGTATAGAAGCAAAGATACGTGTCAGACCGAGCGTTATTGAAGTTAGAGCCCACTCTGTATTATTGATAAACCTTTTTAAGGAAAATTTCGGAGAAAGCTCAACAAATAAAAAAATTCCACGGTTTATTATTAAGGCTGAACGAAATAAGATAAAAGTTTTCTTAAAAGCATACATAAAAGGAGACGGGCATAAAATAAAGAACAATACCTATGTGATATCTACCGCCTCAAAGAACATTGCTTATCAAATATTGCTCCTATTATCAAAACTGAATATACTCCCCTCTGTAGGTGAGTATAAAAATAGGGGGCTGGGCGATAAGATATATAAGATTGCTATATACGGAAAACAGATTGAAAACATTGAAAAAAATTCTCATAAAGAGAAAACAAGTCATCAAAGATATTTCGGCGATGAAAACTTTTTTTATATTCCAATCAAAAAGACAACATACAAAAATTACAAAGGAGTTGTGTATAATTTAGAAACAGAAGATAATACTTATCTAACCTCTGCCATAGTCCATAATTGTGAATATAAGTATGATGGATTTAGAATGCTGATTAATAAATTTGACAGTAAGATAAAAATATTTACTAGAAGATTAGATGAAGTTACAAATCAGTTTCCAGAAGTTGTAGAATATATTGATAAGCATGTTAATGGAAGCAGCTTTATATTAGATGCGGAGGCAGTTGGGTTTAATCCTAACACAAAAAAATACAGGCCGTTTCAAGAAATCTCACAGAGAATAAAAAGAAAGTATGATATTGCCAGTATTCAGCAGAAGCTTCCTGTTGAGATAAATGTTTTTGATATTTTATATTATAATAATAAGAGTTTGATAAAAGAGCCATTTAAGAAGAGGAGAGAACTTATAGAGAAAATAATCAAAGAGAGCAAGTGGAAGATAGTTCTTGCAAAACAGATAATAACTGATAATAATGAGAGGGCAGAAGCATTTTACAAGCAAGCTTTAAAAGAGGGAGAGGAGGGAGTTATGATGAAGTCTCTTACAGGAATATACAAGCCTGGAGCAAGAGTTGGATATGGAGTTAAGTATAAGCCAGAGGGAAATGAATTTGATTTAGTAATTACAGGAGCTGAGTATGGGACTGGAAAAAGAGCTGGCTGGCTTACAAGTTATGATATTGCCTGCAGAGAGAATGATAAACTTTTAGATTTGGGAAAAGTTTCTACAGGATTGAAAGAAAAGGCAGAAGAGGGATTTTCTTTTGAGGATATGACAAATCTGCTAAAGCCTCTGATTAAAAAAACCGAGGGAAAACATGTGATAGTTAAGCCAGAGATAGTTATAATGATTGCATATCAAAATATACAAGCTTCTCCAAGCTATTCTTCTGGATTTGCTTTGAGATTTCCAAGATTTTTAAGATTAAGAGAGGACAAAAAAGTTTCTGATATTGCTTCTTTAGATGAGATTAAGAAAGAACATGCAAGGCAGACAAGAAACATACAGGGGTTAGGATAAGATTTATAAAAGTAAAGTTTAATTTAATATTATGGAAAAAGAAAGAACCTTGGTTTTTATCAAGCCAGATGGAGTTGATAGAAATCTTACAAGCGAGATTTTTGCAGAGCTTGATCAGCTAGGCAATAGAATTAAGACTGCAGAGCTAAAAGAGATTTATCCTCATATAATAGAGAAGCATTATAAAAGAGCAATTGAGAAGCACGGAGAACATTTGAAAAGAAAGCTTGTTTTTTTTAAAGATAAGAAAATTATTCTAGCCTTATATGAGGGAAAAGATATTATTAAGAAGATTAAAGATAAAGTCGGGGCAACAGATCCAAGCAAGGCAGAGAAAGGAACAATAAGGCATAAGTGGAATGATGGAGAGAGTTTTGATCTTGCTATGCAAGAGGATAGATTTATCAGGAATTTAGTTCATGCCTCTGAGAATAAGGAAGATTTTGAGAGAGAGTTTGATGTATGGCGAAGCTTTTTAGGAGAGTAAACACCAAAAACATTTAAAAATAAGGATTCTCTATACAATTATGCAAAAAAAGGGTTTGGCAGTATTAGTGGCATTAATAGTTGTTGTAGTTCTGATAAATTTTGCAAGTGCTTCTCTTATTTCTTATTCTTCAAATATCAAAGAACAGACAGCCTTATCAAATTACTCTAGCTATAATATAGTAAGCCAGGGCAGTGCACAATATCTTTCTTTTAGTTCTGATAAAACTTATAATGCTAGTGAGGATTCAGAAGGATACATTGTTGAGTTTAAATCTCCTCCATTGATTGAACAAAATAAGGAGCAAGGTCTGGCTATGGCTAGTCAGAGTTCTAGAAGCAAGTTAGAAGATGAGCATAATAAAGCAATAGAAGATATTTTTGAGAAAGTTCAGGAAGCAAATATTATGGCTAGTCCTCCTTCTGAAAGTTTATTCTCGAGAGTTTGGTATGGTATCTCTGTGTTTTTTAAGAAAACATTTTCAAAAAAAGTTTTAGCATCTCCGCCAGAAGTTAAGAGAGAATTTTATAATGTATTTAATGGAATATCTGTTAATATTGATGAGAGAGAGGCAGAGTTTGTCAGGCAATCCGATTATGTAAAAGCAGTATATCCAAATAGAAAGGTTTATGCTAATTTAATGGATTCTGTTCCTTTAATTAATGCAGATGATGTCTGGAATATGCAAGATGCAAGCGGAAGGCCTATTACAGGAGAAAATATTACAATTGCAGTAATAGATACAGGAGTTGATTATACTCATGCTGATTTAGGCGGTTGTCTTGGAGAAAATTGCAAAGTTATTGGGGGATATGATTTTGTTAATAATGATAATGATCCTATTGACGATATGGGGCATGGAACTCATGTTGCTGCAACTGCTGCTGGAGGAAATTTTAGTGCTTCTGCAGCAAGTTGTGGGGATGGAATTTGTAATTCTGAAGGAAATAAGAATGTTCATATAAATGTTGGAGCAGGAGAACAAGTTATAGTCTTTGGAGAAAGCTATACTATTGGCTTGTTTGGAATTACAGATGATGCTATTCCGAGAGCTACTATTATTGTTGATACTGCTAATGCTGTTTTTACAGAGGGACAAACTAAAATAGTTGGAGGAATATCTGTTTATGCAAAGACTATTTTCAAATCAGCAGATTCTGAATATGTTGAGCTCGGAGTAGAGGTCGAGGATGAAAATAGTTGTGGGGCAGATTGTGGAGCTGGCGGAGGTGGGGGAGGAAATTCTGCTGGATTAACTGCTGGATTAAAAGGGGTTGCTCCAAATGCAAAGATTCTTGCATATAAAGTCTTGGATGCTGGGGGAAGCGGGAGTTTTGAAGAGGTTATGGCTGGAATAGAGCAAGCGGTTATTGATGGAGCAGATGTTATTAGCATGAGTTTGGGAGCAAATTGTAGAACATATAGTGAGTTTTGCGGGCCAGATGATCCGCAGAGCAGAGCAATAGACGCTGCTGTTAATGCTGGAGTTGTTGCTGTTATCTCTGCTGGAAACTGCGGACCAGGAGGAAGTATGTGGTGTCCAAAATTAGGAGATGAGACTATTGGAAGTCCTGGAACAGCAAGAAAGGCAATTACAATTGCTGCTTCTTCAAAAGAAGATTATATTGCATCATTTAGTTCAAGAGGAAATATTATCTGGGAAACTGGAGCAATCATCAAGCCAGATGTTGCAGCTCCGGGAGTTGATATTTGTGCTGCTCAGTATGATTCTGCCTGGGATGCTTACAAGTGTTATGATGACAAGCATATTGCTATTTCTGGAACTAGCATGGCTGCGCCTCATGTTGCAGGAACAGTTGCTCTGATAAAACAGCAGCATCCTGACTGGACTCCAGAAGAAATAAAGATGGCGTTGAGAAGCACTGCTCTGGATCTTGGCTATAGAATGCAAGATCAGGGATATGGAAGAATAGATGCTCTTAATGCTGTAAATCTAACTCACAAGCCGTGCATAGCAAGAATAGACACAAATGGAAAGCTAAGTGGAATTGTTAATATTAGCGGAGAGGCAAGTTGTGATAATTTCAAAAATTATACTCTGTCTTTTCTAGATGGGCCTTTAATAAATTCTTCTAATAATGCTATAGTCAATGGCAGGCTTGGAGAGATTAATAGTGAGGATTTATCTAGCGGGAATCTTTTTGTAAGGCTGACAGTAAATAATATTTACGGAGAACATTATGATGACACTGCTCTTTTAGTTATTGATAATTTTAATATATCTAGCATCGGAAAACTTGGATTTATTAAAGGAATTGAGACAGTAAAAGGAAAAATAGACTTGAGCAGCTATCAGGCATATAAAGTTGAATACACTCAGACTGGGATAATTCCGGAAAACTGGATTCAAGTTTGCTTTAATACCACAAGACTTTCTGGAGATACACTATGCACTTTTGATGCCAGCTCTATCCAAAATGGGGTTTATGCTTTCAGATTATCTGTCTTAAGAAATGGAAATTGGCTGACTAGCTTGCCATATAAAGTTGGAGTTTTAAGAGAGCTGATGGATGGATGGCCTGTTGAAATTAATGGATGGCCAGAAGGAGCTAGTGTTGTTGCAGATGTTAATAATGATAATAAAAATGAGATTGTTTTGCCTGCCAGCAGATATTGTCAGGGTAACTGGTGTGGAGGAGGACTTATGTATGCTATATTCAATGTAAGTGGAAGCAATAAGACAATATTAAAATTTATGCAGACTGGTATTGAAAAGAACTTACTAATAGATTACTATCCTTCTATTTATTATGATAAGGAGACTGGAAAAAATTCTATGGGCTTTGCTGCTGATTGGGGTGGTAGTGAGATAGGATTGGTTGATTCAGATGGAAATTATACAGCTTCCTGGCCTGCAACTTTGCCTGAGGGATACTCTCCTTCTTATCCTTTGACTATTGCAAGTATAAATAATGAGACAAGAGACAATCTTTTCTTTACTGGCTTTAATGATTTTGATAACTTGAGTATTTTTGATTATGATAAATTTGGAAATTTAGCTAGACAAACTGAAGTAGAGTCAGAGCAAGGATATAATTATTCTCTTGTTTTGAGAAGCAGGGCACTATTTAACAAGCCAGGAGAAGACTCTATTGGAATTATGGCAGGCAATTTTAATGAACTTTATGATGGAGAAGACTTTTTAGGATTAAATTTATCTTTATATTTTGACTTGTATTCTCAAGGACAGAGAATAAAAAGAGTGTCTTTGTTTAATAATCCAGAAATGCCTGCTAGAGTTGAGGGCGCAGGGATTGTGACTGCTGATTTTAATAATGATAATAAGACAGAAGTAGCTGTTGCTTATAGTGTAATTGATAATAGGTTTGTTGATGATAGATTTAATGTTAGCTGGTATAAAACTTATGTTAAAATAATTAATAGTTCTGGAGATATTATCTCGGAGCCATATTTTATTGAAGGATATTTTCTGAAATTGATTGCTGTTGGAAATTATGGAAGAGGAAAGCCAGAGATAGTGATTGCTCTTTCTGATACCTGGCCTACTACTTATGATGGCCAGAAGCTAGTTGCTTTTGACTATCTTGGAAGTAATCTTTTTGATATGAATATGTATAATTATGATTTTTGGATAAATGGATTGACTATCGGAGATATTAATAATGATGGCAAGACAGAGACAGTTATTACACAGAGAAATAGATGGCTTAGTGCCCCTATATCTGTGTTAATCTTTAATACAACTTCTTTGATAAGGGAGATAGAGATTCCGATGCTCGGATATTTTGATGATATTGGAAGTCATTTAACACTAACTGATTTTAATAAGGATGGAAAGCTGGATATTGTCTTTACCTCTTTATTTTCTCCTGTAAATGGGCAGTATAGAACAAGAATTTATTCATTAAATCTTAATACTAACTATTCTAGATTAGACTGGCCGGTATTCTTTCATGATAACCAGCATACAAACTGCTATGATTGTAATAAAAGCAGTGGAAAATTTAGTGCAGGATTAATTTTTAGTTACTTTAAGTTAAATACAGAAGGAAACATAAGCTTGAGAATTCAAAATAATAATGGGGCTTTAAGTAATATTCTTTATAATGTTTCTTATGCTAGATGTGACTATTCAGAAAGAGAAAGCTGTTCTTATACTCAGCTGGATTCTGGAAGTATTTCTAGCCTGGCTTCAAAAGCTATTTTTACTAAATTAATTAGAAAGACATTTAGTGAGGACGGAAATTATACCTTCAGATTGAATGTCAGCTCTGCAGGGGTTTCTGTACAGCAGTATTATCCTGCTAGTGTTATAAGATTTTTTGCTAATTTGTATGCATTTAACAGCGAAAACAAATTTATAGTTAATGAAGATAATAATATCACTATTTATGTTTCAAATTATGGAAATGAAAATGCTGATGCAAATGTCTCTTTGTATTATCAGAAAGGATATTGCAGTTATGGAAGTGAGTCTTATTCTTGCGATAATTTAAGCTTGCTTGGTAGTACTAATATTCTTGTGAAAGCTGATTCGCAAAATATAACTTACTTTTTGTGGAATCCTTTAGAAACAGGGGATTATATCTTTGTTGTGATTGCAAACTCAACTAATAATTTAGGAGAGCAAGGCATCTTTTCTGATTTTGTTGTTGTTAGGGAAAGTGGTGCTGATTTATCTGGCTGGCTCGATGTTGAAGATGCTGTTGTAAATAAGAGTTTTAATATAACTTATCATGCTTACAATTCTGGAGATAAAGCTAGTGAAAATGGCACTTTGGCTTTGTATTATCAGAAAGGATATTGCAGTTATGGAAATGAATATAATCCTTGTGATAATTTAACTCTTATTAAGCAGGAAGATATAAGCTTGGCTGTTGATTCTTATTTAGAGGGTGTTGCTAGTTATACTTTAAGCGAGCTTGGGGGATATACTTTTATAGGAATATTAAATGCTAGCAATGAGGTTTATCCTGAAGATAATATTGATAAGAGATCTATTTCTATTTTGCAAGCTGGATCAAATCCTGGAATTATGTTTAACTATAATTCTTATTATCAAATTTATAATGGCGAGCAGATAGACATCCCTGTTTATCTTTATAATGACGGAACTGATGATTCAGCCAGCATTACAGTTAATCTTTATGAAGTTAATTACAGCAAGCAGGGAAATAGATATTTGCTGTTAGATAGCAAGACAATTGAGGGATTAGGCGAACATGAAAGTAGATTTATTAATTTTTCTTTTACTCCGAGTCATAAAGAGATGAATTGGCTTTTTGCAAATATAAGTTCTGCTGGAGATATAGATAATGAGAATAATGCTGATAGTTTAGATCTCTGGGCAGTAAGCAGGGGATTGGATGTTAGAATAGCTGATCTTTATCCTGGAGCAGCTTATGAAGGAAGGACTTCTGGCATATCTGTGGAGTTGCTTAATCTTGGAGACGAAGACATATCTAATCTTAATTTATCAGTTTATGAAGATAATAATTTAATAGGAAGTGAGAATATTGGTATTTTGTCTGGAGGATATAATTATGGCTCTTTCTTCTGGACGCCTTCTTCTAGGGGAAACAAGACAATAAAAGCAATAGCTTCTCTAAATGGCGATGTTGATTTGAGTGATAATGAAAGAACATCTATAGTAAATGTCCTTGCAATTAAAAATTCAAATTTAAGTATTTTTAATAGTAGTGGAAGTAATGCTTCTAGAGTAGTTGATTATGATCTTGGAGATTTTTATATAAATGAATCTCCAAAGTCTATAGAAGTGGTTGATGGAGAGAAAATGCAGCATTTTGCTTTATACAATTTTATAGGCGGTTTTGTTCCTGGAATGGATGACGAGGAATTATTCTTTAAGGGAGTTAGTGTTCAAGCATTTGATAACTTATTATTTGGAGATAGTGAGCAAATTATCTCTGATTATTATAGTAATCTGACTGATAATAAAAGCTATTTTGCAGTTTATGCTAATAAGCCAAGCTTTGATTATGAAAATTCTGAAAGTGCTATTATTCTCAATGAAAGCTATATGGCTAGAATAGGGATTAATATTTCTAATCTTGAAAATTATACACTTGTTTATTGCACCTCTTTTAATTTTACATCAAGAAAGTGCCTGCAGGCCTGGCAGGATTTTGAGGATATTCGTGTTCAAGTTATTAATGAAAAGAAATTTCCAGACAGATTCTTAGTTATTGAAGCTAGTGGTGGAAAATTAGAGGCATTTGGAATTTCTGGCTGGAGTGGATGCACTTTTGGAGAAAATTTAATAAGCTGTCCTGGAAAAGGAGAGATAAGATTCTTATCAATTGTAGATTTGACAAGAATAAAAAATAATCCAAGTCTTTTAATAAATTATTTAAAAATTTGGAGTATCCTTGGGAATAAGATAAGTATAGAGACTTATTATCTACCTGAACTTAATGTTTCTGCAGAGTTATTGTTTAGAAATGTGAATAAGCATAATCCGAGAATTCTTTATGATGGGGGGGATTGCCCTGCTTCTGTTTGTTCAAATAACTCTGCAGAAACATTAAGT
>Ga0233421_10000886_pt1 | contig 11525 bp, 7 predicted proteins | sample Watercolumn_Mata_3_FD_182725 | JGI IMG/M metagenome (GOLD analysis project Ga0233421, IMG submission 182725) | Freshwater microbial communities from Lake Matano, South Sulawesi, Indonesia - Watercolumn_Matano_2014_107_MG | ecosystem: Environmental > Aquatic > Freshwater > Lake | place... | reverse complement strand
GGAGCCTTCCTGCGATTCCCCAATGCCGGTGACAGGTTAGAGACTCCGTAACGCCGGGGCACATGAAAAACTTTGGGGATGTCGGGAGCACGAGGCCGCGCCTCAGCCGTGAGTGAGACACGATTGCGCCCGAGGTCGGGTTGCACTGATCGAATGAGACATCCACTCCTCTGAGTCCGTGCTCGCCTCCAGCCGTCGAAGGGGCGACTCGGCGTCAGTTTTCTGGCCACGACGGTTCCGATTCCGAAGCCAGTCCACAACCTTCCGTCCGCCAATTCGACACGCCCACCCGCGAGCCCCTGAGCCTGTGCCGCCTGTTTTGAGGCTGTCGCCACAGGCGGCACAGGCGTTTCTGGCGGTGCAGAGGCCCTACCTTGAGAGACTTACGCTCGATGGGCCGTGCAGGATTCGAACCTGCGGCCACCGGATTAAAAATCAGGTGCTCTTCCAACTGAGCTAACGGCCCGAACAACACGAGGTTCTGGATTCCAGATTGTAGCGAGATTGTAGAGGGAAGTTTGCGGAAGTCAAAGGAGCGTATCACCGGTCTGGCCGGATTGGATTTGTCTCGGGGAACCGCTCCGGCGCGATGTGCTGCAACGCCTCGTTTCGGTGCGACATTGTTGACAGCCAGCCAGGGCAGCATATTCTATGCTGCCTCGAGGGAGGACGCAGAACCGAGGCACAGACAATGTTGGCTTGAGGACTTTCCGGGCGCGGGTAGGCGTCCGAGGAGGTGCGATGCTACCGGATGCGTATGTCCGTTCGATACTGGCCAAGTACGAAATGCCAAGCGGCGAGAGTTCGCCGGCCGAACTCGCTGCCGCAGAACTGACGATACCGATAACCGAATGGGCCGGAAGGTTCCTGCAGGGCATCGTCTTCAGCGGGTCTTATGCCAAAGGAACGCGAGTCAAGGGTGCGACCGACATCGACATCCTGATCTCCCTCGGGCCGCGCACGCCGCTTGATGCCGACAAGCTGTACGAACGGTTCTTTGGTTTCCTGAAGCGCAAGAACTTGCAGCCGAGGCGGCTGAACGTCTCGATCGGACTGCAACATCATGGGCTCGAAGTCCACCTCATACCCGCTCGTCAGGAGCATGGCGGCGCGAACGAGCAGCGGATCTTCGAAACCGAGCACCAACGGGTCATCCGTACCAATTTCGACACGCACGTCAGAGTCGTGAAGGAATCCGGCTTCATTGAGGAAATGCGGCTGGCGAAGATATGGAGAAACCTGCGCAATCTGCGCCTGCCGTCGTTCTGCCTGGAACTGAGCGTGATGGATGCGCTGCGCCACAGTCCGCGAAATCAGTTGGCGGCGAACGTGGAAACGGTGCTTCGGTACTTTGAGGCCACGCTGGCCAACGCGCCGATTCGGGACCCGGCCAACTTCGAGAACCGGGTATCCGACGTCCTGCTCCGGCACGAGAAGATAGCCATCTCGGAAGCTGCAGCCGCGAGTCTGAAGAAACTCGATTGGGCAAAGGTCATCTGGTAGGAGCCGGATAGACCACAAACCAGAGGTCAGAATCCAGAGACCAGGATTCCAGCGCCGAGAGTTCGGACTGGAAACCGGGTCTCCGGACTGCGACCCCTGAACCCGCTGCTTTGACCTCTTTCCCTGACGCGGATGATATCGCGCGGCAGCGACGGGCTAGACGATATGCGGTCGAGCAGGCCATCGCCTGGAAGCTGCACCGCCGCACCGCGGCAGCGCAGAAAGCGACCAAGGTCGCCGGCCGATCGCACAACAAGCTGGAAGCAAGGTTCGCGAAGCTGCTGGACGCGACCGGGATTGAGTACCGCTGGCAGTTCCCCCTTGGCCGGTACGTCTACGATTTCCTGCTGCCGGGAAAGCTGCTCGTCGAACTCCACGGCACCTACTGGCACGCCGACCCGCGCTCCTACGAAGGCAGGGCGCTCACACCAGACCAGCGCCGCAACCGCTTGCACGACCTGGACAAGAAGCTGTTTGCCGCGAGCCGCGGGTACAGGCTGAAGGTCATCTGGGAGGCCGACTTGAACCGCCGCGTGGCGACATTGAAGGAACTGCTCGGCCAGGACGGCCGGTCGGGCTAGAGGGGATTCGTTGCCCACGACGGCCGATTCCGGTATTCTCTCTGCCTGAGCGTGAATAGACCCGCGTCGCTGCTTCTGCTGCTCGTGGCCGCAAGCCACGCCTCAATCGAGCCGTCGGCCCTGCTCGGCTATCGCTACGAGTTCGGGGTCGAGTCAAAGGCCGTCGCGGCGGTTCAGGCCGACTATCAGCCGGTCAGCTTCGCGATACTCGACGCCGGGCTCTCGTTCAACCTGTTCCAGAGCAACGGCCTCGGCGCGGCCAGTATCGGCATCGGCGGGGTCGTTTACAGACCGGCCGGGCTGACGCTCAGGCTTGCGGCCCAGCACCAGCAGTGGAACAGCTGGCTGGCGGGGGAGAACCGTTTGCTGGCAACGGTCGAGGCCGGGCCGCTGCGCGGGTTCGACGCCGGGCTTGGCCTAGTCCGCCGCGCGCCGGTTTTCGGCGACCGGTACTGGTCACCTTTTGTCTGGGGCGGTGGCGCCGCCGAGTGGAACTACCTGTACCGATTGCGATGGAAGTTCATCCAGCGTGAGAATTGGTGGCTCAGGACCGGTTTCTCAAGCTATGACCGGTTCACGGCCCACAGCCCTCAACAGTTCCCGGTCGAGGTGGAAGGTGCGTACCGCCCAAAGGATGATCTCGAGCTGTTCGCCCGCGCCGGGACGGCCATCGTCGGGTATTCCGGCGGCCTGCCGTCATTTCACGAGCTTGAAGTATGCGCCGGGGTGACCTATGAGTTCTAGGCGCGCGACGCTGCTCGGCCTCGCCCTGCTGTTCACGTTCTGCTCCTGCGAGTGGAACCTGTGGGGAATCCTCACCCGGCCGACGGTCGAGGACCGCGTCAGGGACAACCTGAGCGGCACGCCCCCGGCGCCCGGGCCAATCGCGGTCAATCCGGACTCGTTCCGCTTCGCGGTTTTCGGCGACCCACAGATCCGACACGACTACCAGACCAGCCTCGGCCGCTTCCGGCAGGAAGTAGCGGACCGGGGCATCGACTTCTTCTGCGTGCTAGGCGACCTGACCCACGACGCGACCGCCGACGAGGTCGACAGCATCAAGCTCCAGCTCGACCGGGTCGGGGTCCCCTACTACGCTACCATCGGTAACCACGACATGTATCAGGCCGATGGCTGGGAGCGGTTCAAGGAAGACTACGGGCCGAGCTGCTACGTAGTCGTCATCGCCGACCGGATCAAGCTGATATTCCTCGACACGGCCGACGGCACCATCGGCCCAACCCAGTTCGACTGGTTCGAAGCCGAACTACGAGACAGTTCTCTCACCAAGATTGTTCTCACGCACTACCCGGTCTTTGATGGTGAGAAGCCGATAATGTGGCGGCTGGCGAGCGACGCCGAGCGCGTGAAGGTCCAGAGCCTGCTCGAGAAGCATGGCGTTCGATACTGGTGCGCCGGGCACATCCACGGCCTGCGCGAAATGCAGGTCGGTGCGGTCCACCATCTAACCTGTGGCGCGATGGCGCCGGGTAATCTCGACTACGGCAATCCCGGCTACCTGCTCTTCACGTTTGCCGGCGGCTCGCTGGCGTGGCCGTTTGTCGAGCTGGACTGGCGCTGAGCTTACTCCGCTAACAACTTCCGGCGAATCAGGCTGACCGGTATCGAGCCTTCGGCCAGCAACCGGTCGTGGAAATCCCGAAGCGAGAAGCGATCGCCCATCTTCAGGCGGTACTCGTCGCACAACGCCAGCAACTGGGTTTTGCCTACGAGGTAGCTCATCGGCTGGCTCGGCGACAGGCAGTAGCGCCTGACCTCGGCCTTGAAGAAGGCGGTGTCGGGCCAGCACTTGTCGACCAGGAACTTCCAGGCATCGTCGTAGCTCATCCTGCCGGTGTGGAGCTTCGCATCCACGATGATGCGCGCGGCCCGGAACCAGACCCCGCCGAGCCAGCGCAGGGCCGGGAACGAATCGGGCGGATAGAGTCCCTGCTCGACCACCATCTGCTCGCAATAGAGCGCCCAGCCTTCAATCAGGCAGGTGTTGAACTGCAGCCGGCGGATGAACGACGGATTGTGATTGGCGATTGAAATCTGGAAGTGGTGGCCGGGCAGGCCCTCGTGGACGATACCGCCCCGGTGGCCACGACGCCGACCGGAGTTGTAGTACTGCCGGGCCAGGGCCGTATCGAACTGGTCAGGCAGCGGCCGGATGTACATGAAGCCGGTCTGTTCCTTGTCCAGCGGGGCCGCGCCCTCCATGGCGATGCCGGGGATGATGCGGCGCAGGAAAGCCGGGGTCTCGATCACGCGGAGCGGTCCGACCCACGCGGGCACCGTGGCGGTGTTACTGCGCTCCACCCAAGCCCGCATCGAGTCGATCTCCGCCTGCTGGTCGGCGAGCACGTCCTGCTTGGAGAAGCCGGCCGGGGCGGGTTCGTCCTGCGGCTGCACCGGCGGGTGGCGCTGCAAGACCTCGGCCTCCTCGGCGCGCAGCACCTTCCGTGTCGAATCGGTGCGCGCGAACAGGTTCTCGCCCATCCGCAGCAGCGAGTCGGAGTCGAAACCGAGGAACTTGTCTGTCGCCAGCAGGTAGTCGAACTTCTCCTTGCCCATCGCGAAACTGTCGCTCAGCCGGGGCAGGTCGAGTTCCAGCCCGGCCCGCCAGGCGCGGACGGAGTTGATCGCCTTGTCCGCGGCTGCGGCGAGTCGGCCGGCAAGCTCGGGCACCTGTCTGCCGAGTTCGGTCGCGCTTTCCCCGAAGAAGGCCTCGGCGTCCTTCAACTCGTCAATCGCGGCCTCGGCATACAGCCGCGGCGGGTCCTTGATGTTGAACGCAGCGTTTCCTGTCCGACAGTTGGCGCGCGCCTGCTTGATGAAGCGCGGCACGTCCTCCAGGCGTTCGGCCGCGCGCCGGGCGCGTTCCGGCAGCGGCGCGAAGTCGCGCAAGAGCACGTAGTAGACGCCGCCGACGCACTCGTCCGAATAGTAGTGCGGGTCGCGCTCGAGCAGTTTGAACTGCCCCAGCCAGAAGAGCTCCATCTTCAGATTCGCAACGAGCAACTCGCGGTCGATGCGGTCGTCGAGCGACAGCGCCAGCGTATCGAGGGCGTCGAGTTGCGCGAGGAAGTGACCGACTGTGCGCTGCAAGCCTGCGGTGCGCTCCGGCGAATAGTCGCCGAGCCGGCCATCGAAGTCGTGGAACCCACAGCGGGTTGCGTCCACGGGGTGGAACTCCCAAAGCGTCCGATAAGCCTCCCGGCCGAGTGAGTCTAGCCGGCCGCTCGCGCCCGGCCGGATCGGGCCGATGGCGAACGCGGCGGTGGCGAACAGCGCTACAACGAAAACAAGCGATGCAGTCCGAAAAGGTCGTCCAGGCATCTTGGTCTCCGTTCAGTATACCGGCGCGGCAAAGTCTGAGAGAGTATCAGACAGGGAGACAGAGAGTCAAGGAGGAGAGCGGTCCTGAAACCGACAGAGGGACTCACCACCGGATGGCAAATAACGAAGCTCGAAGCACGAGTTCCAGCACGCAGTGGTGCAGGAGCCGCTGAGCCGGGTGCATCCGAGGATGCGGGCGATGGCGGTTTGACAGCCTGCAGTTCCGGCCTATCATCTCGGCATGAGTAGAGTGGCTTTGCTGCTGCTTGCGGTGGTATTGGGCGTTCCAGGCTTGGTGAGTGCCGGCGTGGATACGGCCTGGGTGCGGCGGTACGACGGGCCGGCGCACGCGGACGATTGGGCTACGTGCCTTGCGGTTGACTCAATCGGCAACATCTACGTTGCAGGCCCGAGTTTTTCAGACACCGGGAGCATGCAGTACCTTGACTTCGTCACCATCAAGTACTATCCGAATGGCGACACGGCCTGGGTGCGGCGGGCAGACTTCGGAGGCAAGGACCTTCCGTCCGGCCTTGGCGTTGACGCTCAAGGCAATGTGTACGTGACCGGCTCCAACAACGACAGCCGGATGGTCACGGTGAAGTACGGCCCGACCGGCAACCGTCTGTGGTATGAGTTCTTCGGCTCCCAAGGCGGCGCCAGTGGCATTGTCCTGGACTCACGCGGTAACATCGTCGTGTGCGGGAGTGCAAATCGTGCATCCATCGATGCTGCCACCGTGAAGTACCGGCCTGACGGCGACACATCTTGGGCCAGGTTCTATGACTTGGCCGGCTTTGAGGACTACGCCCAGACAATTGCCTGTGGTCAAGCGGACGACCCGGTCACGGCCGGCTACGGCGCTGGGGCCACATCGCACTACGACTGCATCACAGTAAGATATGACTCCTCGGGAGACAGGCTCTGGGCCGCGCGCTACGACGGACCATACCATGGCGATGACAGAGCTATGGCCGTGGCGGCGGATGTGTCCGGCTGCACGGTTGTGGCTGGACAGACTGACAGCGGGTACACCACCGACCTTGACTACTTGACCATCAAGTACGACTCACTTGGCGAGACTCTCTGGACGCGGCGGTACGATGGTTCTGGTGGCGGCAACGGTCGTGCGGCTGCGGTGGCGGTGAGCGGCGACGGCTGCGTCCTCGTGACCGGGGCGAGCATGGGACAGGTGTATGACTACGCGACGGTCAAGTACGACCCATCGGGAGTGCAACTATGGTCTCGTCGACTCAGTGGAATTGGGAACTCGGACGACGAAGCGCGCGCTCTTGCTCTAGACCAACTAGGCAATGTCTACGTCACCGGTGGCCTCTGGGCTGGACCCGATGCGATGATGAAGGGTATCGAGTTCACGCGAGCATCCTCGCTGAAGCCGTACAGTATCAGCGAAGCCTACCAGTCGCTCGAGTTGCTGCAGACAACTGGTGCGAATTGGGTGACCATCGTGCCGGTCTACTGGATGAGCGATACGGGCGCCCCCAACGTCTTCTGGATGGACGACCAGTCGCCGACAGACGACGAAGTACGGCAGGCGATCCGCTTCACGCGGTCGGGGCTGCATCCCGAAGTTTGACCGAAGTTTGGGCAGCGCTAGTATGATCCCGTGAATCGACCAGGGACGCTGACAGCGCTGGGCCTTCTGGCAGCCTTCGCTGCATCCAGTCTTGCCGGTACCGTGCAGGAGAGGTGGGCGGTACTAGACTCGCTGAGACACGTTCAACCGCGGCTCCGGGGGCGTTGGCTCGCCGCAAGGGGAATTGCGCTGCCCGGCGAGAACTCTGCGCTCCCCCCGGCGAGCGACTCCGGCGGCTTGCGGATCGTGGGTAAATGGGGTCGGGGACCTGCGTTCGAGGTCACGGGAAGTGACTCTCTTGCTTTCCTGTGTCTGGGTAGCGAAGTCGCCGTCATCAGCCTTGCAGATCCAGGACAACCAGTCGTGCTGAATGAGATTCAGGCGAGCGGCCTCGTTCGGCAGGCGGCCGTCCTCGATTCCATGCTCTACGTGGGAGTGACCGGAGGCGCGGTCGGCGTGGAGATATGGAACGTGGCGCAGCCAGCCGCCCCGGTATTCCGTGGCCGCGTGGCGACGATGATGACTGACTTCTGTGTCCGCGATACGTACCTATATGTCACGCAGGCGCTTGATGGGGTCGAAGATACATTCAAGGTGTACTCGGTGGCCGACCCGCAGCGTGTCAATCTCCTGGGAAGCTGTCGGGACTCCGGCGACATGGTCACGGTTACGAACGGCGCTGCCTTTCTGGGTGACCGCTGGGGCCTGTATGGGTTGGACGTCTCTAACCCCGCAAACCCGCACCGCATTGGCTCCTACCCGGGCATGCCGGTGTCGCTGGACGCCCGCGGGACCATCTGCTGCGTCACTTTTGGCAATCCCAACCAACCCGACTGGCTTGAGTTCGACGTGCTGGACGTGTCGGATCCCTCGTCGCCGCGGCGCGTCGGCTACCTCAGCAATACCGGCGGGCATGACATTTTCATCCGCGACAGCCTGGTGTATCTGTCGGGCTACGCCACGGGCGGGCATGAGTTCAAGCTACTAAGTATCGCAGACTCCAGTCAGCCCCGGCTGGTTGGCTCCTGCGTAACGCCGGGCGACGGCTGGGGTGTGTGGGCCTCGACGCCGCTGCAGCGGGCGCTTGTCGCCGACTTCCCCTTCGGACTGACGTGCTTCGACATTTCCGACCTAACCACGCCTGCGTACGATACGACTCTGCTCGTGGCAGGTATCAGCCTCGATATAGCCGTTGATGGCTCGCTTGCCGCCGTTGCGAGCGACGAATACGGCATGGTGCTGCTTGATGTAGGCACGCCTGCCAGTCCGGTCCAGGTCGGCGTACTTGACAGTAGCACGACCATAACCACGCACGCAGTCGCAATCAGAGACAGTTTCGCTTACATGGGCTACTCGCCGTCCCTCGGTGACCTCCATACGGTTGACATCTCGGACCCGACCAATCCGGTCTCGGCCGGCGGCGTGAACCTGTTCAACTGGCCTGAGGACATTGCGCTCCGCGACAGCTTCGTCTACTGCACCGAGGTCAACCGTTTCCAGGTCGTCAACGTGGCCCGGCCGAGAGAGCCGGTTCTGGTGGGGACGTGCAGTGGCGATGGCGTGGCCGTTATCGTGCAGGATTCGTTCGCCTACACCGCTGCGGGCGCGATACGAATCACGAACGTCGCCCGGCCAGATAGCCCGTTTGTGGTAAGCACCATCAGCGGTCACAGCGCTACTGGCCTTGCTGTCCGTGATACGTTTCTCTACATTCCGTACGTCTACGACACACTGCTCACCTACAGCGTTGCCACTCCAGGCCAACCCCGATTGCTTTCAGCCGTCCTGACCGGGGTCTGGCCTTGGGACATTGTACTGGACGGATCGAGGGCGTACGTGGCCCTGAGTGATGGCTACGGCATAGACGTGTTCGACTTGGCCGACCCCGGACTACCAGTCAGGCGGGGACGAGCCAGCGCTCTTGGTGACATCCGCCGTCTCTGCTACGACAACGGGCTAGTGTACGCAGCACTGTGGGAAGCCGGGGTAGCGGTCTACGAAACGACTGCCCTAGGCATCAGTGATGCGCAAACGAGCCGCCGAGGGCCCTGCGCATTTCTGAGTGTCAGTCCAAGTCCAGTTAGAGGTCTGGTTCGTATATCGGGTCTCGTATGTGTACCGAGCATGGTGCGCGTGACGGATGTGATTGGCCGTGACGTTACGGAAGAGACCGGAGTCGCGATACCGCTGGGACCCCGCTCGGTACTAGTGGACGTATCGCGGCTGGGCAGTGGCGTCTACTTTGTCTATTGTCGAGAAGGAAGAGCTACCCAGGTAGCGAAGTTCGTCAAACGCTAGGAGGAGGAGATTCGACACCGAATGACTGTATGCGCCGTCCTGTCGATGGCGGTCTGCGGACCTGTGCTGGGGCTGGTTAGCGCCTACCACGTGGAGCCGGTGAAGGCCGCTTGGAGCGGATGGATTAACCGAGGTGACTCCGTCTCCGAGGTCATCACCTGCAACTTCGACGAGCTAGACAGCGCCTCCGGCGGCTACGTCGAACTGTTCGCAGGCTTCCACGGGGCAGGTGCGAACTACCATCTGGGCATCTACGAGTATCCCGGCGGGCAGCTCGTAGCTTCCCGGAACAACCTTGTTCCAGGGCATGACCACACCTGGCTCAAGTTCGATAGGGTCCATATGGAACCAGGCGAGGCATTCACCAAAGGCAGGAAGTACGAATTCCGCTTCACCCGCAGCGGGTCGGACAGCATCAACTACTACTATGACTCGGCTTGCGGGTATGGCCCGTACGGCCAGATGATCGCGCCGTATCCGCCGATAATCACGCCCAGCTACGGACTGGCTATGCGGGCCTACGGTCGGATGAAGCCGGTGGACAGCACGTACCTCTCCGTGCAGATTCACTCGTTCGCACTGGACACCGGCCTTCTCTATCCTGCGCTCAGGCTGGCGCATGACAGTCTTGGTGTCAGGTGGGTGGGCGACGACCTGGGGCATTGGGACCGGTGGTCGTGGGACACGGCCGGCGTCCGGCGTCGTTGCAGCACGTACGCAGCGATGGGCTACCAGGTGCGGGGCTACCTTGCCTATGGCCTTGACAGCGTGCCGGTGAGCAGTCGCGGGAACAAGCCAGGTGACACATTCCCGCGGGCGTCATATCCACCGCGCGGCCTGTTTGCGGATCTGACGGCAGACACAAACTACTGGGCCAGGTACTGCGATAGCATCATGAAGCGGCTACCGGGCGTGAGGTACTGGGCGGTCTGGGGAGAGCCGAATGCCTGCTGGAACTGGCATGACCCGGACAAGAGCTTCTACGGTACGGAAACGGATTCCGTAGACACGCCTCGCGAACGGTGCAGCCTGTACGTCAGGATGTGCAATATCGCGAAGCAGACGGCTCTGACCCTGGGCCATGGCCAGAAGGTGATCGGCGGCTACGTCTACCGACTGCTGGACCCCGACGGCCTGTCGGCAACGGGTGTCGACTGGCTCAGGGACATGTTCGACCTGGCCGAGGAGGATAGCTTCGGTGGCGTAGCGAACTGCTTCGACATCATCGCAGTAGATCCATACATGCACGTTGTCTCTCCGGGCAAGGATATGCTGTGGTTCAACCAAGCCATGTTCGATGCCGACCTCGACACCGCGCGAGCGGTGATGCGGGCCGCGGGCTACCCGGGCTTTGAGCTCTGGGTGACGGAGATGGGCTGGCCGCGATGGGACAAGCATGGCCCTACTGCGCCGCCCCGCTCTCTGACCGATACCCTGTTGCAGGCGCGCAACCTGTGCCAGTTCTTGGTTTCAGCGCAAGCGCGTCGGGCCGACCCGCGAGGTGGCTATGACCGGGTGAACTGGTACGAGTTGACGGCGCAAAATGGCGGCATCGCGTCCGAGGGGCTCGGCCTGCTCGACACAACCCTGGGCGTGAAGCCACTCCCTCAGTGGTGGTCGGCAGAGCAGGTGAATTCCATCCTGCTCGGCAAGCGGTTGAACGGCAGAGTGACAACGGGCGACTCAGCGATAGACAATCACACACGGATGTACGAGTTCGAGGACCCAACCAGTCTCAAGAAGACGTGGGTCTGCTGGAGCGATGAGGACACGGCCCCGCCGACCACGTTTGTCAATCTACCGGTGCGGACGGATACGACGCAAGCGGAGTCGCTGGCCTACAACAGCGCGCCGCCTACGTACGACAGAGCCTCCGCAGCCACCGGGTGGCTGTTGTGCACGTTGTACAACAGGCCCGTATTCATCACCGAGCCGGCCAGTGAGTCCATCAGCCGGCCGGACCTGGTCGTGGACAGCGTGCGGTACGTGCCGCCACCATCGGATACGGCTGCACTGGCGTGGGTCACGAATCGCGGCAGCCGTTCGACGCCGCACCAGGACGGAGGTCGACCTTACCCGACATGGGCCATGCTGTATGCGAATGGGGATTCGCTCGCCGAACTGGCATGCAACGACTCAATACCCAAGGATAGCTCGGTTGTGTTTGAGTTCGCGAGCGAATCCCCATTCGCATACAGCATGGC
>Ga0233421_10000885_pt1 | contig 11554 bp, 8 predicted proteins | sample Watercolumn_Mata_3_FD_182725 | JGI IMG/M metagenome (GOLD analysis project Ga0233421, IMG submission 182725) | Freshwater microbial communities from Lake Matano, South Sulawesi, Indonesia - Watercolumn_Matano_2014_107_MG | ecosystem: Environmental > Aquatic > Freshwater > Lake | place... | reverse complement strand
TAAGTAGACAGCCGGACTTTTAACATGTCTGATAAATGCTTCGGCATAATCACAACCAAATTCCATGCCACGAAACACTTCCATCTTACCATGAGAGTCCTGGTATGTTTCTTCAATTTTTTGACTTCTATGTGCGAAACAAGCACTGTGCTTTTGCTTTACAACTCTGGTAATATCAATATAATCGGTTGGTGTGAAATTTTGAGACTGTGTTCCACTCATAACTTCACAATAATACAAGGCAGATTTGCATTCAAGTGTCAACCAAGCATCGTAAACTAAGATCGAACAAATACGATGATCCCGATGAGTATCAATCGGCCAGTGTGTGAGTATGATATCAGGATTTTCCTTCCTCAAAAATTCCTTAATCTGTGAGTACCTCTCTTTACTTATTTCGCAATTACCATCGATTTGTCCTAAGAATTCAGGCCGAACTTTCAAAATATTGCAAGCAGTTCGTGCTTCGGCAGTACGGATATTTGCAGACTCCTCAAATGATTTACCCTCAATACCTGCTTCGCCTCGTGTCAGATAAGCCGAAACAACTTCATGGCCTTTATCGGAATACAAAGCCATTACGCCACCGCACATTGTTTCAGGATCATCAGGATGAGCTCCCACGACCACGATTTTCATCTTTTTTTCGGATGATGATGTGGTAATGTTTTCAAAGACGTTTGTATTGGTTAATCCCATTGCAGTTCCGATAGTGAAAGGTACAGCACCCGTTAAAAATTGTCTACGTGTATGTTTGTTCATTTTGTATTCTAATAAATTTATGGTATGAATTATTAATAACGGAATTACCATAACAAGTTTTTATTTTGTATCGGATCTTTTTTATACTATCCTCACCCGGTAAGCATCGTGGTCTTGCCTGTTAACACAATAATAAAGAGGATCGATCTTCTGTTGCAAGTCAAGATCGAGAATACAGCACACATGTATCACTAATAAAAGTGTTAATCTTTCTTATACTTGAGATTGTCTGGGTCAAAAACGATTGTCACGGAATCGCTTGTCACCGACATGGGATTAACGCACCCTACCTTGGGAGAGTAAGGCTGAGCTTCGGGAGCAGTACCATTCATCAATGATTCGGTAAGCTGGCGCATCTTCGTGATGTACGATTTATCGTAAGGTTTTTTCACATACGGATAATGGCCACAATAAATTTTTGTAATTCCATTATCCATCAGCTTTTCCATTCTTAGACATGAATTGACGTAGGTCTGTAACGGGGAGAGCGGCTTAAGTTGCAGCCACACATGATTAGAACCGAATGCATCACCCGAATAGCAGTTACCCGCTTTTCTATCAAGAAGTACAATGGAACCAGGTGTATGGGCAGGCATATGGCTCACTTCGATTTGTGTTCCACCCAGATCAAAAATATCCCCATCGTTTACAAAATGAATCTTGCCTATGTATTTTCCCCTAAGCAATACTGTGTCCGCGGGATGCATCCATATTTCTTTAAAAAGATTGATATTTCCGGCATGATCACCATGCGCATGCGTAATAACCACCTCCAAAGGCTTTTTTGAAATACAAGCAGTGATGGTATCGAGCTTGTCAATTTTCGTACCGGTGTCGATTAGCAATGCCTTTTTTGTTCCTTCGACCAGGTACATTGTGGTGTTGTCGGATGTTTCAAGGACCCACATGTTGTCTTCGAGCTTTGTGATAGTAACATCGGCGCTTTTAAGAACTTGGCATGAAGTTAAGCAGGGAAGGCTGATACAAAAAAGCAGGAGTAGAGTTGCAAATTTTCTTTTCATAGGATTTAGATATGGGATTTAAAATTTATAAATGTTGATTTCGACGAATCCTGCTCATCAACCTCAATCCGATAGTCGGCCAAGGTATCGGGGATGCTGTATCACGCGGGATCTTGTTCGTGTGTTTCACTAGAGCAACCTTTAAATGATTGCTTCGATAAGTTTTTTTTATTACCTCAATATACAAATTTATTGTCAAACCGCTGTATAGGCTTGCAGAGAAAGTGAGCTATTATATTGTGAGGAATATTATCACCAGTTGTAGATCTACTAATCCATGAATCAAAGCAAAATATTGTAATAATCTTGGTCGTAATTTTATGAATAATCCGGTTAATAGTGCGGAAAAAAGAAACATTCCGAATCGCCATAAAACGGATTATTATTTGAGAAGCTAAGAACTAACGTGATGATTGTTTGAATTACACCGAACATAATCATCCGAAAGAATAGCAATAAAATTGGAATTCGAGATTTTATTATATTTTCTTGTATATAATCAAAATAAAGCCTTACACTTTTAAGCGTTTAATGTGCTATAGTTGAATTGATAATTCAATGCATTGGATTTTATTGCGCTACCAACTCTTTTCGGGCCCTTTTCTTATAAATGTAACCAAGCGTGCCACCAAACGCCAAATAGCCTACTAGTTGATAAAACACCCAAAATAACTGATCGTGAACATTCAAATTACCATATACCACTGGATGTGAAAGATTCCACAACGAAATCAGAAACCAGAATACAAGTCCATATTTTATTCCATGGAATATTCCACTCAATTTTTTTTGTAAGGGAAGCATCTCGTAAACAAAGGTGAAAAGTAAACCAAAAAACCACCCGATCAAAAGTTTTGTCCAGATGAAGTAGAAAGGATTGATTTGTTCTGGCTTAAACTTGCCCGGAGGAGCAAATTGTGGCCCGTAAATAATTCTGGAAAGTATTGCACCCCCCACAAAAAGGAAAATCCCCATAGTTATACCCGAAATAGATCCGGCCACAGCAATTTTTTTTAGCTGCATAATTGATCTCCTTGCGAAATGGACTATTTGTTGATTGTTGGTTTGATTCGAAATAGATCTTTGAAATATTCTATGTATACTTTGGTTATTCCCAAAATGTTTCAACTGCACCCAGGGTGTTCCTTCGGAACCTGTAGTAGGTAGGGAACTTGTATTCCAGTCTAACCACTATAATTAGGATACTTTGTTAAACTTTTAACGATCCACGGAATCCTCTGGCAGCATAGTATGATTCTGCGCCGTTGTGATATACGAATATAGTGTCATAACGGCGGTCACAAAAGAGGGCACCACCAAGTTTTCTGATATCAGAAGGCGTTTTTATCCAGCTAGACGTTTTCGTATCAAAACTTCCAAGTTTTTGTAACTCGCGATATTGTTCTTCCGTTAAAATCTCGATGCCCATGGCGGCCGCCATATCGATAGCTGTATTTTTTGGCTTAAATTCCTTTCTTGATTCCAGTGCTTCACGGTCGTAACAAAAACTTCTGCGGCCTGCAGGACTTTCTGCTGAACAATCATAAAAAATAAATTCACTTTTCTTTTTATCATAACCGACAACATCCGGTTCACCGCCAGTTCTGTCCATTTCATTAAGTGACCACAGTTTTTCAGCACTCGCTTCAAGCTTTGTTTGTACTTTAGCCCATTCAAGTCCTTTATGGCGATTCATATTTTTCTCAAAACGGATTTTTAAAACTTTAAGCAATTCATTGCGCTTTTCTGGCGAAAACTGCTTTTTTTCGTTTTTCAAAATGAAATCTCCTTTTATATATATGCTTTTAAAATCCCGCCTGATAGTAATCGAACGTCGTACTGAAAAGCGAAACGTTTGATATTAATATTGCAGAATTATGTTTCAATTTGCTAATAGTGTTACTTTGTAATGAATTTTTGTTGCAGTTAGTTACACTTACAATTCATCGTATTAGAATCAATTTTTTTGTTTCGACAAATGAACCAGCTTGCTCCCCAGTTGTTTCGTGGACTTGTAAATGATAAAAGTAAATCCCACTTGCCAGTCCTTGCGTATTCCACTGACAAGCATATAAACCAGCCGATAATTCCTTCAATATAAGAACAGAAATCTCTTTTCCTAAAATATCATAAATTTTCAATGACACGAATGATTTTGACGATATATCAAAAGAGATTGTTGTCGTTGGATTAAATGGGTTTGGATAATTTTGTTTTAGGGAGCAATATAAAGGAATGGTATTATTGATGACTTTAACATCAGTTTCAGTAGGGGAGATATTATTACAGGAATCAAAGAAATCTGGACCTAAATATTCTGGTAACGATGCTAGTCCATATAACATAGTAGAAAAATCAACTGCTTGAACATAAGTGCATCTTTGAGACGTGTTTGTGTGGCTATATCTCCATAAAAACCTTCTGGAGGTATCACTCGGAAGTTGATATACTGAGAGTCCGGTTCCTTTATTGTAAAGAGTTTTCAGATCGCTCTTACCCTGCGCGTAGATAGGAAGAAATCCTGACATAATTTGTGGAGACACAATTCCGATACTGTTATTATCGATTGCATTGGCAGAATAACCACCGCCGGGATTATCACCGGCTCCCAATCCCCATTCATAACTATTAATGCCAGGGTAAGCTTTAGTCCACCACAAAGAATCAGCTTTACGGGCATTATTAAAGTAGTCCATATAATCGATATTGTTTTTATAATAATGACAATAATAGTATGTGAACAGGGGAATAAAATCTGAAATGAATCCTCCGTCGGATATTAATTCGTAGCCCCAATAATTTGGTTTCGGAATTAAGTTGGATTTAGGGTTGCTGTAATAAGTGTTCCAATAAAACTGTGATTTATTATAACCTGATTTCAGAGCGGATAAATTCTTTGCTAACCAGGCAACAATCATATATTCATTAAAAGGTCTTGTTATGGTGCTTGTTATTCCATGACCGCTTGAATCTAAAACCATATATAAACTCAGACTATCATCCGATATTGCAGCTGAAAAATCCATTGAGCCAAGCAATGTGTTGACATTGTTGACAATTGATAAATTGTCTGAAAAATAGTTTTTACAATAAATTAATCCCATAGCAAAAATTGCGTTATCAATTGTACTATATTCGTCGGTCCAATCTTTGTATTTGCGACCGGTATGAATATCAAAATAACGACGGAATAAACCTTTTGTATTAATCGCCATGTTGTTTCTGAATTCTATGAACTTAAGTAAGGTAGTGTCTACAAAAGCAGCGGCATTTGGCTCCCAATTTATCGCGTCGCTGGTTTTTTTATACATGGCATCAGCAATACAAAGTGATATCAGGCCTACTCCGTTTGCCACAATCGCACCGGGTATTGTCGGATCATTGCCGGAGATCATTAGTTTGTCAAGATAGATGCTATTAGCATGACGCATGGATTTGATAGTATGATAACTGTCCTGGAACAGTTTTGTTATGACAAGATCTTCAGTTTGCGCAAAATTGTAAGATGATGATACGAACCACAACACCAGGAATATATAAAGTCTATGTTTTTTTGTCCCTATTTTTGTTTCCATATATTATCTGTTCAATGAATTTTCTTGTTGACCAGGAGTAAGCAAACAAAGTATATTTTGGGTATGTGAACAACAAAGAGCGGAGCTTATGTTTGCGCAATGTTTCGTATAAAATAACGTTCCGTCCCATCATAATAAACACTCCCTTAACCTATTGTACTGCTTTGATATCGATATTTCACATTGCTGGGTTTTCTGATGATACCTGCTCAACTCGAGATCTTTTCTTGTAGATATAGCCAAGAGTAACACCAAACGCCATAAAGCCCACGAGTTGATAAAGAATCCAAAATATCTGATCGGGAACATTTAAAGAACCGTAAACCAACGGGTGTGAAATATTCCATAAAGACAACACAAGCCAGAATACGAATCCATACTTAAGTCCCCGAAGAATTCCATTAATTTTTATTTGTAATGGAAGCAATTCGTAAATGTAAGTGAAAAGTAAGCCAAAAAACCAGCCGATTAAAAGTTTCGTCCAAATGAAGTAGAATGGATTGATTTGTTCTGGTTTGAACTTGCCCGGAGGGGCGAATTGTGGTCCATAAATAATTCTGGAGAGAATTGCGCCCCCAATAAAAAGAAAAATTCCCATCGAAATACCAGAAATAGTTCCTGCCATAAAAATTTTCTTCAGCTGCATATTAAGTCTCCTATTAAAATGTAACTATTCGTTCAATATCGAGAAACGAAATGATGCATAAAGCTACACAACAATTGATAATGACATTGTTAAGTTTATGGTAGGTGAAAGAGCTATAATTCCATAACTGCCGAGCACAAGCGGGAGCCAAAGTATCCATGACCAAATAAATGCAACAATAAAAAAACGAAAGGGAAAACGAATATTTTCTTTCATAGCAGGAGGATTATATTATGGAATTCTAGTTAATTGTATAACATTTAGTTCAAATTGCGTTTAGCGGTTTCGGTTATGCGCCGGCTCGTATAGTTTATTATTATTTGATATAATACCATTCACTGGAATCAGTAAATCTCTCACCACCTTTAATTCCAAAAACATTTATTTTGTTTTGTCCGGGTCTTAAATTTATATTTTCCCAGGTTATTTTATGTATTTCAGAATCCATAGATTTTTTTGAAATAAATTTCCCGTTAACATTTAGTTCAACTTCTTCAAGGTTCGTATAAACGGCTACTTGAACAGACGAGTCTTTTCGTTCAACGTAGCGTTTATTCAAAATGTGTAATACAGGTTCGTCTGACCAGTTTACTTTATAGAAATAAAAAGCATCTTTCTTTACCTGCCGGTCATGAGTGATAAGCCCCTTGTAATTCATATAAGGTTTATCACCTCGCGAAACGTATGTCCAACTAAAATCGAACATATTCCAGATGAATTTACACCATATGTCATTTCTATCTTTTATATTTTTCCAGACTTCTTCGTGAAATAGACTCTGGTATTGTTCCGGAAAATATCTTCCATGAGGATCTGGCCTTTTAGGATTTTCTTGTTGCTGAGAAATGCAGGCCTCAGCCCCAAACTCACTCAAACCACCTTTTAACGATGGATATTCTTTATGCAATTTGTCGTACCAGGATTGGTAATCGTTAAATTTTCCATAATACCATCCAAAATACCAATTCCAGGCAACAAGATCAGTTATTGAATGTCTTTGAGTTGGCTGAACAAAATCGGCTTGCGTCGTAAGCCGATAAGGATCTATTTGTTTTGAGATATCATTTAGTTCCTTAACGTCTTTTGCAGGTATATCTATTTCATTATACAATCCCCAAAAAAATATGGATGGATGATTGTAATTTTGTTTAATTAATTCGGTAAGTTGATTTTTGCAATTTTGTAAATACCCTGAAATGTTACCCTTATAAGCAGGTGTATTGGGAATTTCTGCCCAAACTACTAAACCATTTTTGTCGCATAAGCTATACATAATATCGGCTTGCTGGTAGTGAGCAAATCTAATACTGTTTGCCCCCATTTCTTTAATTAAATCAAAATCCATTTTATGTTCATTGTCAGAAAGGGCAGGGCCAAGTCCTTCCCATTCCTGATGCCGGCATACACCGTGTAAGGAAAATTGTTTCCCATTTAAAATCAGTCCGCTGTCCCTGTCAACTTTATAATATCTTAATCCAAGCGGTTGTTCTAATTGGTCAACTACATTACCCAAGCTATCCCTCAAGGTCATCTTTGCTCTATATAAAAATGGATCTCTTTTTGCATCCCATAAATGTGGATTATTTAAATGAATTTTCTGGATTATTTGTCGTTCACTTTTATCCGTAATTGAAAGAGTGTCCTTTACTTCAGAAACAGTAAGATTGTTTCCATCAATAACCTCTGTTGAAAGATAGGCTTTGATCGCTAAATTTTCGGATTTTTGATAAAGCCAACCAAACATCACAGAAGCTCCACCGCCAACTTCATTGTATTCAATTCTTAAAGACATTTCTTTCCCAGCTTCAAGTCTGGTTTCATACAATTTTTCAAATGCTGCATGCACTCCCCAATGGTCGATAACCTGTTGGTTATTTATAAATAATCTCGAACCGTCATCGCTCTTCAAGATAAATTTATATGTTCCAGAGTTTTTTGGTATAAAGCGACCTGTCCATACTACCGAGAATCCATCAGCGGGTAAATTATCGAATGGTGCGCCACTTCCATAATTAAAGTTAATTTCTTCATCTGTACGAACATGAACGGGTTTCCCTTTAAAATCCGGATTGGAATAATACTCACCGTAAAGTCCGTAGCCTTTTATCCCTTTCGGAGGCGATAATTCTGAAGATTTTGTCTGTACAATAGGTGACGAATGATAATTGACTAATGTTTTTACTTCAATGTCGGCAGAATTATCTGTGACATAAACCGGTGAAATATAAACACCGCTTGAAGCATAATCTAATGGAGAGATGCAAAGGTCACTGGTACTGAAAACAACAACCGGCCGATAAATACCTCCGAAAATGGGATATAGGTATGTGCCCGATGGGGCTACATCTAATTGCGTTATATTATTAACTTTTACAGCAAGATAATTTGTTTCTCTGTTTCTTATGAAATTTGTAATTTCAAAAATAAATGAAGAATATCCTCCTTTATGAGTTCCAAGATAATTTCCGTTGAAATAAACATCTACGACTAAAGATACACCTTCGAAACGAATAAAGTATCGATTGTTTTTTTTATCACGATTCAATACCAATTTCGTTCTGTACCATCCAACACCCTGATAATAACGAGGTCCTTCTGTTAGTACGTCCTGTGTATTCCATGTATGAGGAATAACAACATCCTGCAAATACGATTCATCAATGTCGCCACCACTTTCTGCTGAATGGATTTCCCCTTTGTAAAATTTCCACTTTTCGATTTGAAAATTACTTCGATATTGTAAAAACTCTTGTGCATTTACTTTACTTAGTAAAAACAGTATAACAAACAAAAATTTAATTAATCTGCTCATATTATGAAGTGCAGAGCGAATGGCTCCCAACGTGTGTGTTCGTCGTTTTACCTATCTAAGTGCGATCGCTCTTTCAGCGTTGTGCTTTAAAGATGTTTTCCTTGAGTTGAGCGATTCTCTCGGAAAATACCGGACCTAATTCTGTATTCCTTTCAAGTTCATCCGCCCACTGTACCCAGTGATTCGCATCTGAAATCCGTTTTGACCGTAAGAGCATCTCGCTGCACATAATGGCGACCTCGGTAACATTTCGAACAAGGTTTTTGGTATACATTCTTCGAATCGGACTCCTATCCCTTTCACTTACCCAGGGGCCGGAGAAGCTGTCTGGACTCACGCCTTCAAGACTCTTAAGCATTGAAGTTGTGTCAATTATTTTTGCTGCAGCAGTATCTTGCCATTGCAGGAAGGCCCCAGCAAAACGCATGTTATTCTTGAATTTGGACCAGTATAGCTCATCTACAGTCACGGCAACGGCGATCGGACGGTCGAAGAAACCCTTGGATTTTTGTTCTATCCATTTTCGAAAAATCTCATCAGAAAGTGTAACCAGATTACCTTGAGAATCCCTGTGGACTTCGAATTGCTCGAGCCACGTATCATCCACAGGCAGTGTAACTCTCTTATAGTCGCGTATGAACCTTGCGTGCCATTTTGTTTCAAGCGTACCCCGATTGACGATGACGACATCTTTTCTGAAACCTTCAACCTCCTGCACTGCGCAGGGAGGATAGGTATCCATGTCTCCATTTGTCAGGAGAATCGCGTCCTCTGGAAGTGCACGCAACATCCATCGTCCGTATGCAAGGGCTGCTTTGGTCAGGAATCCTGCTTCGACAAGTGACCTCAAAGAGCGACGCACCATCTCGGGTTTCCCGCGGTGCATCGATTCTCCGAAAATGAGAAGCCATGGATGTCCATCAGTTGAATCGCACTCGATAGCCTTCATGAGATGAAACCAAGTAGTATCAGAGTTTGCCTGCGACCACTCCCCCATAACAGGATTCGATACCTCGGCGATGACTGTGTGGGCAAAGCTACTTTTTGGATTCAGTATGAGTGCCAGGCGTGCTTTCTTCAGAGCTTCCTCTTTTTTGCCTAATCTCCGATAGGTTTCTGCTAACCACACGCACTTCTCAGCATTGTTAGTATCCTGAGCGACGAGCTGTTCAAATAATGGGAGTGCTTGTTCGAGTTTGTTCTCACGATAGAGCAGCAGTACTTCCTCGAGAGTTGCAGGTTGGTTTTTTCGGCACCCCGTAAAACTACTTAAAAGAGATACGAGGATGATGGGCAATATATATCGATAAGTATTCATGGTGGCACTCCTTTGTAAAACTAAAAAAATTAGTTGCAAAACAATGACGCCACAACGCTTAGGAAACTCTGCTTGAGCGTCATGTTTTTGCTTGTTATGTGTTCGTTTGCGTGAGTGATTTTAGAGCGACAGTTCATCTTGTTTATCAATTGGATTTGAGGTCGATGCTTATCCGCAATCCACCGTTTGAGCTTGATGGACAGCCACCTTTGTTGATATTGTATTTTGGATAACAAGTGATGATAGTGTCCTTGCACCCACTTGCAGAAACCTTAAAAGTATATCTACCTGTCTGTGTTCCAAAGGAGCAAGGTGGATTGCAGACAAATGAACTGTCCAACACGGCAACAGATCGACTTTCTGCTATTAGAAAGAACGGATCTTGCTTAATCGAATCAATTGTGATATTTGATAGTACTATTGTTCTCAAATATGTTCCGCTTTGAATGTTGCGAACTGCTTCAATATGCAGGATGGGTTCCTCGTAAATGTGAACGCAAGGTCCGATTCCACCTCCATCACTTTTACAAGTAATTTGAAAAAGTGCAATACACGTCACAAATAAAAGAACAAGTCGATTCCAAATCTTGTTAACAGTCTCAGTCATCATAAAACTCAAAAATTCGACATGTGTAGAATCTTTCTCATTTTCCATTTCGTGGTACGCCAATGACACACAACGTTTCGAAAAAGTACGCATAGCACTTGTCCCGGTGTATTGCATCGGGATGAGCAAGTGCATTGAGCGCCTGCCTACTGCAGACAGGAATCCGACGCCAGTCGTGATTCGCTAAAGATTTCTAAGCTTAGTGTTGTGCTTTTACTTTGAATGTACCCAATTTTAAATAAACATTTACGCACTCCATCCATAAGCATGTGCAATTGCTTCGAACACTTCCCAGATTAACGACTCACTTGAGTCGCCGTTCATCATAATAACAACTCCATCTGGAACTTCGACCGAAAGAACCATAAAACATCTATAGCCATAGTTATGTCCGCCGTGTTGAAATCGGAAGACACCAACACTTGGCAAAGAGACACCAAGGCCGAAGTCATCAATTTGTCGTGTGAGCATTTGATGCGCCAAAGATTGGGGCAGGAGTTTATTCGATTGTCCTTGATAGGATCGCCAGAGTTCTATCATAAAGCATGCAAGATCTCTTGGTGTTGTCCAAAGCCCGCCGGCTGCTTGCTCCGGAAGTGTATGCCAGCGTCCTTTCATAGGTTTTCTGTTACCAAGGTGGCCTACTGCAGCTTGTTGCCATAATTTCTGTGGTAAGGGCTGTTCATAAGTACTTGAAGACATACCTGCCGGCTGCAAAACAAACTCGCGGGCAAGTTCCTCAAATGGACGCTTACTAATATCTGTTAGCAGGACTTGCAAAATAATATAACAGCCGCCTGAATATCGGTAAG
>Ga0233421_10000882_pt1 | contig 11571 bp, 10 predicted proteins | sample Watercolumn_Mata_3_FD_182725 | JGI IMG/M metagenome (GOLD analysis project Ga0233421, IMG submission 182725) | Freshwater microbial communities from Lake Matano, South Sulawesi, Indonesia - Watercolumn_Matano_2014_107_MG | ecosystem: Environmental > Aquatic > Freshwater > Lake | place... | reverse complement strand
TGGAAGAAGCGGCTAATCAGGTTACGAGTAAAGGTGGGGTGCCTGATGATAGTTTGGCAATGAGCGTGGAAGCGCTTCGACAGGTTGTTAAATAATTCCAAAAACTTCTTTTATCCACACCCTGTCTCTGTTCTTAACAGCTATTATTAAATGGTACGGCAACCAAAAGAGGAATTGGAGTTTGTGCCAAAGGTTGGAGTTTTTCCGAGTAAAATAGATTTGGTTTCGGAGGTTGAGATTGCGGATTTCAGACGCGGTGAATTTCTTGGCAATGGGTCCTTCATGTTTAGCGTGTAGTAGAACAGCGCGAGGCTCGTAGATAATCTTGTAACCCGCTTTCCACGCCCGAAACCCCAAATCCACATCCTCCCAATATAAATAGTAGTGGGGGTCAAAGCCGCCAATTTTTTCGTAGTAAGATTTACGGATGGCTTGAGAACCTCCATCCCCCCAAGCAGAACATTCTACTTTTTGGTCATGCTGGAGCACCGCGATAGCATCCTTTTTGGGGATTCTATCGCTCGGTTCCCTCGCTCCAGAATGACGGGTAGTTCTCATTGTCAACAGCCACTTTTGATAATCTTCTTGAGACCGAAAATGCAGGTAAAACCCTCTGAAAAAAATTATTATTCCCTTACCATGGCTCCCTGTTTCATCTTGTTTAGAAGCGGCAACCGAGAAAACCTGCGGATCGTCAAAGTGTTTTAACATTAACGAAAAATAATCTGCGGACTGTGGCAAAGCATCCGTCGCATTTAGAATAAAAATAATTTCTCCCTGGGCCTCTTTTATCCCTCGATCGCAACAAGAGCCAAAACCAGTGTTTTTCTCACTCGTCAAAATCTTACAACGGAACAAAAACTCACGATCGTGAGTTTTTGTTATTGCGGCTATGGAGTCATCCGTAGATCCATCATCCGAAACAATAATTTCAAAATCCAACTTTGACTTTTTTAAAAGGTCCAAAAGTTTTGGCAAATTTTTGGCCAACTGGTGGCCGGAATTGTAGTTGGGAATAACAACAGAAATCATACTGGTTTACCCTGACGAAGGAAGGGTTTATACCATTTTAGATAAATTACGTAATAAAGCAAAATTATCACTCCATAGTTTAGTTCCCAAGCCCACCAATGATCGGTATAATTAAATGTGCAGAAGCTCAAATTAGAAAGAGGGAAAAATATCTGGGTAGAAAAAGAATTACAGTGAGTAAAAATGTCAAAAAGAACATGGAGAAAATAGGGAACGGCATAAACTTTCCATCTTTTGGGTAAAATCACCAACAATGTCGTAGGAATAAACAAGCTGTGGGTAGTGTAATACAGAGTAAGATTGACATCGTGGAGGTTGTGCCCTGAGGCTAAAGCAACGGCATAAGTAACCAGGTCTGGCATCATTCCTGCCGCGGCAGCGGTAAAAATCTTTTTTTCGTCTCTAGTGTGGGCAACAATCGCCGAACCATATAGTGCATGCGCAAGGGTGTCCATTTAAACAAATAAAGTTTTTAAATAAATCTTGGCTATTTCGGGTTTGAGGCGTACTAGCCAGAAAATAATGCGGTTAAAGGCGGCTACATCAAGAATAAAACCCAAAAGCATCTGGTAAATTTGCGAATAATTCTTAGCGTAAAAATATTTTAAACCGGTAAATTCCCCCAAAATATAACCCCGGGGCATTTTGTTTTGACTGGCCTGGCCAATGTGAATGACTTTCGTGGCCGGATTATAGCCAATTTTAAGGCCTAACAATTTTATCCGGTAACATAAATCTAAATCTTCGCCGTACATAAATAAGTTTTCGTCCATCCCTCCCACCTTGTCCCACACGGTTTTACGAACTACCATAAACGCGCCCGTCACCCAATCAAAATCTAACTTGTCTAAATTAACTCCGGCGTGAATGTGATAAGGTTTGAAGAGATTTTTAATTAAAGGAAGGTCATCTAAAAAGAAAGCCCACGCAAAAATGGCGGGTAAATTGGGGAAAAATCCGGCCGAAAGAATTGGAGAAATTTTTTGCTCGTCATCTAAAATTTGGCACGAGGCCGCGCCAAAATTATGACGGGCTTCTAGCCAGTTTATCATCAGTTTTGGGGCGTTTTCCGTCAAAATGGCATCATTGTTTAAAAGGAGCAAATATTTCCCCTTGGCCTGTTTTGCCCCCAAATTATTCCCCTTAGCAAACCCTAAATTTTCGCGGGAGTAAATGACATGAAGGTCTTTATATTTTTCTTCGTAATCTTTTAAGACCCCAATAGCCCCGTCTGTTGAAGCGTTGTCTACCACAATCACCTCAAACTCTAAATTCTGGGTATGCTGAAAAACCGCGTCTAAACAACGTTTGAGAACATCTTCGGCGTTATAAGAAACAATAATTATAGAGACGTCCATTTGGCTCTTTGACTATAGTACCACAAACTCGTATGTGCCACAATCAAGCGATCGCTTAAAGTTGGCACATATTTTAGTTTTGGAGGTAAAGAGCAATCTTTTTTAGATGTTCTTCGTAAGTAACACTGCAGTGGATTTGCTTGGTTTTGTCATGAAGATAAAATAAACAGTCCGTTTGGGCGGGGTTTAAAACCGCTTCAATAGCTTCCAAACTGGGGTTGCAAATGGGTGTAGGGGGAAGGCCTTTGTGTAAATAAAGATTGTAAGGAGAATCAATTTTTAGGGCCTGCCTCGCCGAAACGCTAGTGAAGGCGGGCCACCAGTCCCCGCTTTTTCCAATTATGTATTGGTTTGCCGCATCAATTTGCAACCGCATATTTTTTAACAGCCGGTTCCAGATAATGCCGGAAATTAAAGGCATATCACTCTCCCCGCCGGGCAGAGCCCTCTGGGCGGCGCCCGCCGCTTCCCGCTCAATTAATGAGGCAATTTTTAAAGCGGTGTCATTTTTAATATTTTGAGCCAAAAACTTTGGCGCCAGCGGAGCAAATTTTTCGTTGAAATTATTATTCATTCTAACCGCTAACTGCTGGCCGCTAACCGCTTTTGGTACTAGGTAAGTATCCGGAAAATACTGGCCTTCAGGGAAACTCAAAAAATCAGTCGTATCTTTGGAAGCCCATTTAAATTTTACTTGCAGTTTTTCGGCAATTTGTTCCTTTCTCATCCCCGGCGTCACGCTAACCCACAAAAGGGTCGGGCCACTGTTTAGAGTCTTGGCAACCTCTAAAACATTCAGAGAATTGGAGAGTTCATACCCGCCCGCGGGCAAATCCGCGCTTTTTAACAAAAATTCTAAAACTATTTCGTTTTTAATAAACCCCTCTTTTTTCAACTTTTCCGAAACTAAAATTTTGGGGGTGTCTTCGGAAAAGGAAATGGTTTGGAAATTAGAAGAGGTGCCCGGCGCCGCCAAAAAGAGGAACCAAAGAGTGAGGGAAATGAGAGCGGTGAGGGATATGGGGATAATAATCAATAAAAACTTTTTCATTGGTCACATGAGGCAGAGCGGGTAAAACCGGCGGCTAAAGCTTCTTTTTCCGTGCAAAACCAGTTTTCGCCATAGGCCGTGTTGAGAACAATTTGGTTGTAGTGGCGGCAGTGTGGCAGGTGGTAAAACTTTTCGTAAGTGCCAAAATCAATATTGCCTTTGATAAAACAGGGCTGATTGGTCGAATTGGACAAATTGGTCGAATTAGAGATGCACATTGACCACAAACCAACTTTTTTATTTTGGGCCTCTTTATAAGCCGTAGTCAAAATATCCCGCTGGCTATTTTTTTTATAATCCGGCTTCCCCCACCCTTCTTCCATCATTATTTTGTTAACTAACTTGCCATCGGCGTAAACTAAAGCCATGGTCCGGCCGTAATTTTCTTTAACAGATTCTTTAAGTTCTACGGTTTTATTTAAAATTAATTCCGAAAGCCGTTTTTTAGCCTCCGGGCCGGCGCACCGCTCTAATTCCGGACCGTCAACCCCCATAAGCCGCACCCTTTCCTTGCTTTTTAGTTGAAAAGTGTCACCGTCGGCCACAACAACGACCGTGTTGTTTTCTTGGTTTTGGGCAATGAAACGAAAATTCAGTCCCAGAGAAATAAGTCCAATAAGTCCTATAAGGCCAATGAGAAAAATGGGGAGACGAATCACACAAGAAGTGTACCACAATTTAAAAACACGTGTCCTCCCGTCTTCGCCTCACGGCTTCGGCCGGGCAAGCCGGCAATGACGACTGAAAAATTTTGTGGGCAAAAATTCCCCGGCGATGAGATATTTTCCCAGTTGGTTGCCCAACAAGTATTGTCTCCGCTGGCCCGTTTCACATCCCTGTTCGGAATGGGAAGGAGTGGTTCCAGACCGCTCCAATCACCGAGAAATTCTCAACCACAAAATTTTTCAAAGTACTGTGGTTCGGAATGGCCCTCCTTCGCTCCGCTTCGGCGGGTAAAGAAGGTGTAGTTCCACCTTGCTCTAAAGACCGACAGATCCCAGTGCAAAAAATTTCAAAGAACATTGCTCCTTTATCCTCCTTCGTTTCAGTTCGGGCCATGCACTACGTGTATGCTCCCGAGCTTCACTTCGGACGGACTTCGGTCGCTTTGCTCCCTCGAAAGCGAATAGAAGGCTTGCCTCGCCCCAAAGGGCGGGCGTCTTTACAATAATCCGCCGCCGCTTGCGCTTTGGCGAGATAAAAAAATCTACTTTTCGATCATTAGTACCACTAAGCTAAAATCCTTACGGATCTTACACTTGTGGCCTATCAACCCGCCTTGCGGCGAGGTTCGCCTTTTGGGCGACCCCGTAGTCTACGGGGGATCTCTCCTCGCCCTCCGGACGAGAAACTCCACACACTAAACTCCAAATCAAAAGATACAAGATACAAAGTAATTTCTAAATTCCAAAATCAAAAAGTTTAAAACTTAGAATTTTGACCTTGTGATTTACTTTGTTTCTTGGAATTTGTTTCTTGGAATTTCTTGTTGAAATTTCTTGTCCGAAGGACAAGTTGGAATTCTAATCTTGAGGCCGGCTTGGCACTTAGATGCTTTCAGCGCTTATCCGATCCGAATGTAGCTACCCAGCGGTGCTCTTAAACAAGAACAACTGGCACACCAGGGATTCGTTCACCCAGGTCCTCTCGTCAACGTGTTTCACCTATTACTAAGTGGTTAGACTATACCTTAGCCGATTTAATCGGCTCTTGCGTTATTATCCGCCTTGGGCGGATCTTGGCTTCAACTATTTTCTATAGTTTTATCCTCAGTCGTTACGGGGGTATGAGATTTCAAAAATCGTTTTATATATTTTCCGGTGTATTTTTTCTTAACGGTAACATAATTTAAACGAGAAATTTTGTCTGCCAATTTGGCAATTTCTCGTAAATCAGCGTTGTCTTTTTTTAGGATCTGTAGAATTTGCAAAACCGTTGCCACCTGTTTCTTTTTAAGAAGAATGTGGGGCTGTAGCTTTTTTAAAACCCTTTCTACCGTTTCGTGCCCTTCAATCCTAAGCTCGGTGATGTGGTCATTTCTTTGATAAAGATAACCAATCCCTAGCTGACTTCTGATCCAGCGCATTTCCTTTTCTTTCCCCCATTTCTGGGCAAAAGAAACTACTGCGCGGACACGAAGTGTGTCTTTTCGGGGCTGAAACTGAATCCTGACACTGCCATCACCATCAAGAAACCCGGCAATATAAGCCGCAATTTCTTTATTTTTTAACCTTCCCTCGGTATGGTCCTGTAGTTTCATAAAAATTGGACCCTTATTTAATCTACAGGATTTCACCGATTTTAGCAAGTTTGTTCATCCCGTCATTACTGGCGGGAGCAGCAAAAATTTACTGTGGGCGACTCCTCTCAAAATTCCTACGGTCATACTGGATAGAGGCCGACAAATCAAAATTTTTTCTGCCTCATGATTTCGGACTATATCTTCCCTTCGATAAACTCAGGGTCCAACGTATAGTCTCTGAGGATTCTAATTTAAATGACTTAAAATGAAAGATTTGCTGTACCGTCGGTGGTCTTCTTTTTCATCTTTAAGAACCAACTCAACAATTTGCAAAAATCCTTCTTTTGTTAGGTGCTTGCGAGTTTTAATAAACTCTAGCACTTGGCAAAATTTTTCAAAATCCAATTGTTTATTAGTATGGAGCGGGTGTTTTTTAAAAAAAGGAATCACTTTATTTTCAAGGTCTTCCCTATCTTTAACTACCAGTACCCAAGTTTTGTCGTTTAAACGCTTTTTGTGATTAGGTTTTAGATAACCACAACCAAGAGTTTTACAAAAATACTCAAGCACATTTTTCCCGCCCGGATTTTGACTGACATGAAATTCCGTAATAATCTGCCACTTTAATGGCAGACTCGGTTGACGGGAAAAACCCACATAAAATGAGCCTTCCCCATCAGTAAATCCTGCCAGATAGTCATTAGAAATTAGTCTTTCCTGCTGATTGTCTGTACTTTTAACTTTTTTACTTAAATTCATAGAGTTATGTTAACTCTATTTAAAAGTTAACTCAAGTAGTTAAAAGATTGGCCAGAGTTTCCAGCATATAGTTGAATTTTTATTCTCACTTTTTAGTGATATCTTCATTTCCTCTATAAGTTGAGAACGCTGAAGAGAGGACAGCTCAAAACCTCTTACTATAGGTTTACTGTCTTACGACGTTCTGAACCCAGCTCGCGTACCCTTTTAACCGGCGAACAGCCGGACCCTTGGAAGCTACTTCACCTCCAGGATAGGATGAGCCGACATCGAGGTGCCAAACCGCATCGTCGCTGTGGACGCTTGGATGCGATCAGCCTGTTATCCCCGGGGTAGCTTTTATCCGTTAAGCTCCACGCTTATCAGTAAGCGCAGACCAGATCACTAACACCAACTTTCGTTCCTGCTCGACTTGTAAGTCTCACAGTCAAGCACGCTTTTGGGTTTGCCCTATCACTTCGATTTCCATCCGAAGCTAGCGTACCTTTGTACGACTCCGTTACAATTTAGGAGTCAACCTCCCCAGTTAAACTGCCCGCCAGGCACTGTCCCGCTCCCAACTTTTTAATGGGAAAGCGGTGAGTCTCCTTCGTCCTCAAGAGTGGTCTTACATTGATCCCTTCGATAAACTCGGGGTCCCACCTATTGCTAGACAATGAAAACAAACTCAACAATACCAAGTTGCAGTAAAGCTCCACGTGGTCTTTTTGTCCAAGTATGACTAGGCCGCATCTTCACAGCCATTTCAATTTCGCCGGATTTATGTTTAAGACAGTCGCTATCTCATTCTACCTTTCGTGCGGGTCGGAACTTACCCGACAAGGAACTTCGCTCAAAATTTCCAAAAAATGGAATTTGGACTATATCTTATCCCTTCGACTTTGCTCAGGGCCTTGACGTATAGTCTCTGAGGATTCTGAAATTAATTGTGGCTAAATTGGCGACGGACATCGAAACCTCTTTCGAACGCTGAGTCTGCTACCCCCATCGCGTTCAAATTTGCAATTCTTCCATCTGAACGAAATCCGCGGGCAATTATCTCTCCTTCTCTTGTCCCATCATCACAAGAGTTTGCGGCCGTATACGCCTCATTCGCTTGTTTTATATAGGATTTAAAAACTATTCTTGAAATTGCCTCTGTGTTCCACAGCATATAATTTCAGTCTTTCCTGCTGATTACTTCTACGGCTTCAACTGTTAGTCCGACAAACATCGAACTATGAGCCGATTATCGAAGTTTCCCAGCATATAGTCAAGTTTTTTCCGGTACGCGGTTTCCGACCGGTACCGAGAAGAGGTTTGAATACCTCACTATGGCAGCGAGGCTTTATTTCAAGCCCTACCATAGAACAGTTATAGTTACTGCTGCCGTTCACTAGGACTTTGAACAAGGGCTCTCCCGAATAGCACTCCAGTCTACAAATGTTCGTGCAAATTCGTAGCTCATTCGTGTAAATTCAAGGCCCCGAATCAACACTAATTTAGTACGAATTACCACGAAAAATTTATAAACAGAGTGCTATCCAGGATTACCCCCATCTTTGATCTACTAGCACTGGGCAGGTGTCACCCCCTATACGTTGCCTTTCGGCTTTGCAGAGAGCTGTGTTTTAGTTAAACAGTTGGATAGCAATCACTTGGTGCCACCTCGCGCGCAGCGCGAGAAAACCCAAAAGCCAAATTCCAAACCCAAAATTCCAAGCTCAAAACAAGGCTCCAAATTGAAAATTCTAATTTTTAAATTTTTTAAATTTTGAATTTGGGAACTTTGAATTTGTCTGGAATTTTGAATTTTTGGTTTTGAATTTCCTTGTGCTACGCACAAGGCACGGTATCTCCCTAGGTTACACCGAGCTGCTTTGCCGAGTTCCTTAAACATAAGTTGTCCGATCGCCTTGGTCTACTCGACCAGTCCACCTGTGTTGGTTGTTGGTACGGTAAAAACATAAACTAGCCACGAAATTTTTCTTGAAAATAAAGACTCACCTACTGTCGTACCTTAATTAAACATAATAAGAGGTTTACTACTTACTACTATTTTAGTACTTAATCCCACCGTGTTTATGGGCGAGACAGGCTATCCTCACTTTGTCCTTCCTTGGCTTACAACGTTTATATCCTTGTACAGGAATTTAAACCTGTTATCCATCGCGTTATCCCGTATGGGTCACGCTTAGGGCCGACTAACCCCCGGTTGATTGACATTGCCGGGGAAACCTTAGACTTTCGGCGACTATGATTCTCACATAATATTAACGCTACTCATACCGGCATTCTCACTTCTAACAACTCCATCTCGCCCTTACGGGCGGACTTCGCTGTCGTTAGAACGCTCCCCTACCCCTCACTCGCACCACACTCTATCTATCAAAGATTCGCGTAAATTCGTAGCTAATTCGTGAAAATCCAGGCCTGAATTAACACTAATTTAGTACGAATTATCACGAAACTTGCTAAACAGGGTGTGGTGTAAGTGAAGTTTAAGCTTCGGTAGCTATCTTAATTCCCGATCATTTTCGGCGCCAAACTTTTATTCCAGTGAGCTGTTACGCTTTCTTTAAAGGATGGCTGCTTCTGAGCCAACCTCCTGGGTGTATTAAAAATTTGACTTCCTTTAACTTAGATAACTTTAGGGACCTTAGCTGTAAATCAAAGGGCTGTTTCCCTTTCGACAACGGCGCTTAGCCGTCGCTGTCTGACTGCTCCCGCCGAATGCCACCGGCATTCAGAGTTTGGTTAGTAAGAACAGGTTGCCCTGCACTCACCATCCAGTGCTTTACCTCCAGGGCACTTATGGCGGGAACGCTATACCTATATATATTTCGGGGAGAACCAGCTATCCCCCGGTTCGGTAGGCATATAACCCCTAACCTCAAGTCATCTCATAGACTTGTAACTCTAACGAGTTCGGGCCTCCAACCAATTTTCATTGGGCTTCACCCTGCTCAAGGTTAGCTCACCGGGCTTCGGGTCTAGCAATATCTGTAAAAAGTTGCCTTATTCGGGCTTGCTTTCACTGCGCTTACCCAACAGAGTTGGTTAAACAAAAACAGATATTGACTAACTCACCGGTTCATTCTTCAATAGGCACAGTATCACTCGCGCTACGCGCGAGAAATTCCTAATTACTAATTTCTAATTACTAAAAATATTTAGAAATTAGAGCACTTAGAAATTAGAAATTGCTTGTGCGAAGCACGAGCTTTACTTGTTTGTTAGCCAATGGTTTCAGTAACTATTTCACTCCCCTTCCGGGGTGCTTTTCACCTTTCCCTCACGGTACTAGTTCGCTATCGGTCAGAAAGAATGTTTAGGCTTGCCGGGCTGAACCCGGTAGATTCTCACAGGGTGTCGTGCCCCGTGATACTTGGGATACTTCTAGAAGTCACTCGAATTTCGAGTACTGGGCTTTCACCATCTCTGGCTCAATTTTCCAAAAGATTCTTCTATCCTCGTGACATTTCACATTAAAGTCCCACAACCCCAATCCAGAGAACCAGAACACTCAGAAAACTCAGTAAAACCAGGCTATCGGACTATCAGAAATTCTGGATCTCTGATTTATCCGACACACTGGCTCTCTGACACTCTGAGTTCTCCGATTCTCCGGACTGGTTTAGCCTTTTCCCTTTTCGCTCGCCGCTACTGGGGGAATCATAATTAATTTTCTTTTCCTCCTCTTACTTAGATGTTTCAGTTCAGAGGGTTGCCTTTAATAATCTATTTTGCCTTGCGGCATATTCAATTATTAATACCCCAACTTTCGTTGAAGTGGGTTGCCCCATTCGGACACCGACGGGTAAGTTTCGAGAAACCAGCCGTCGACTTCACGTTCGTGGACGCGTCCTTCATCGGTTCTTTCTGCCAAGGCATCCGCCACTGGCGTTATGAGTAGATTTACTTCGCCGTAGCTCAAAGAGCGTAGGCGAGTTTTTCAATAGCAAATTTTACTATTGAAATGTTGTAAAGATTACTCCCAGATCTCGGATTTCAGATGTCAGATTTCAGACTACAAAAACTGTAGCATCCGATGTCTGATATCCGAGATCCGAAATCCGGAAGTTGCCTTCTATTCACTTTTCAAGGAGCAAGCCGCAGGCTTGCGACGCAAACCCCGCCAAAGTCTCGCCCGAAGGCGGACGAAGGAGGGTCAAGGAACTGCTCGCAAAGCGAGCAGAAATCCTGACGCAATTTCCCGTTGGCAAAGAGCCTCGAATTTCGTCAGAAATTCGAGAAACTCCCTTTGGCTATTTAACATCTGATTTTCTATTTTCCGGCTCGTTCACAAGCCTCCGCGCAATGTTTGCACGAACTGTGAGCTCCAGCACTTCGCACCATTCTTCCCAGTCTTTCTCCAACAATTTCTGCCACTTCTTCAGGTAAAACATCTTGCCCCCCACTTTCGCTAGTTCTTCTTGTAATTTTACCGTGCACAATTCCTCCGCCTGTCTTAAGGTTATTGTTGCCATAATTCTTAATTCTTACTTCTTAATTCTTAAATTCGTCGTGTGGACCGTGGGAGATTCGAACTCCCGACCCCTTCATTGCAAATGAAGTGCGCTACCACTGCGCCAACGGCCCGGAAAACTCCTCCCAAAATCCATCATCCTCCTTCGTTCGTGTTCGGCCCATGCACTACGTGTATGCTGCCGAGCTCTCACTTCGGACGGATTGATCGGCTACTAAACTCATTTTCGCTTCGCTCAAATTCGCTAAGTAGCCATCAAAAAAACCCCGAATCACCGTCGGGGTTAAAAAACTTAAAGAAACCTACGATCAACACCACCGCGCCAAAGCGCAGTTTTTAAAAATATGTGTTGAAATTTTCAGCATTCTTTAGGTCTTCTTCACCTGCCTCGCGTTGCTCGGCAAGGCGGGCCCGAACTGTGATTTGTAAGAGGGATTATACACAACTCAAAACAAACTTGTCAACCCTGATTTAACCGGGGTCAACCCAATACATACTGCCATGACGATCGTCAAGGTAGTATGTATTTTTAACTTCAAAATTACATCCTCGTGTCGTGGCCACGGCAGTGGTATGTCCTTGGGTTTTGTGTTCAATCGCCGGATTTTTTGCTGTCCTATCCGTTGGAGAATTTAATTTAATTCTTCTTCTCTACCCGCTT
>Ga0233421_10000881_pt1 | contig 11573 bp, 12 predicted proteins | sample Watercolumn_Mata_3_FD_182725 | JGI IMG/M metagenome (GOLD analysis project Ga0233421, IMG submission 182725) | Freshwater microbial communities from Lake Matano, South Sulawesi, Indonesia - Watercolumn_Matano_2014_107_MG | ecosystem: Environmental > Aquatic > Freshwater > Lake | place... | reverse complement strand
GATCTGGTCTCGACCAAGGCTGGCCTGCAGATAAAGGTCTTGGTGCCCCAACGCGGTGGAAAGACAGACATGATCGAAATGGCGATAAAAAACGCGGAGTTGACTCTAAAGCGTGAGATCCAGGACATCACCACGCGTGACGTACAGACCGAGCGTGTCTTGACTCAATTGAAGGAAGGACTGGGGATCGACATCCTTCCCAATCGCATCGAATGCTTCGATATTTCCAATATCCAGGGCACGGATAACGTGGCTTCAATGGTGGTATTTGAAGGAGCCAAGCCTAAAAAGCAAGACTACAGGATGTTTAAGATCAAGAGCGTCGAAGGCGAGCCCAATGACTTTGCTTCGATGAAAGAAGCGGTGGGCCGCAGATACGCAAGACTCATCGCTGAAAACAAGCCTTTCCCTGACCTTATCATCATAGATGGTGGCAAGGGCCAACTCGGAGCTGCTATGGAGGCTCTGGCGCAACTGGACCTGAGCAATAAGCGCTTTGCCATCGTCGGTCTGGCTAAAAGACAAGAAGAGGTCTTTTTTCCTAACAATAGTACGCCTGTACTCTTGCCGAGGCGGTCGGAAGCCATGCATCTGATGCAGGCAGTACGCGACGAGGCGCACAGATTTGCTCTTACTTTTCACCGCAAACTGCGTGCCAAGCGTGTCATCAAATCACAGCTCGACGTATTGCAAGGCCTTGGCGCCAAGCGTCGCAAGATACTCATCGATCACTTTGGCTCCTTTGAGCAGATCAAGACTGCGAGCCTGCAAGAAATCGAAGCAGTCAAAGGCATTCCAAAAAAATTGGCACGGGAGCTCTATGATTTTATGGTCGAGATCAAGAAGAAAACTTAGTGGCTATAGCCTAGCTCTTTGGCCCTGGCTAGATCTTTTTCGCTTTCTGCCTCACGCTTGAGCGCTTTTAGCGCGAGCGAGCGATGATAAAACGCCTCGCCGTAATTAGGATAAAACTTGATCGAAGCATCAAAATCCTTGAGGGCCTTATCAAAATCCGAAAGGGCTAGAAAAATGGTGCCTCTAGTGTCGTAGGCTTCGGGCATCTCAGGAGAGTACTCAATTGCCTTGTCAGCATCGGCCATGGCTGCTTTAAAATTGCCATCTTGTGCCAGTATCCAGGCGCGATTGTTGTAGGCCTGGCTGGAGGTGGAGTCCGAACTCACCGCTTCGTTGAGATCATTGAGTGCTTTTTTTGTTTCTCCAATCGATGCATAATGAGCCCCACGAAGGCTCAGATAGATGGCCAGCTGCTTTGATTTAACCGTAAATATGGCTTGTTCGATCAATTTTTTTTGTTCCTCGCCCATCTGCTGAGGATTGGCAGGTGCATAATGCCGATCGTGCAATCTTGTGATGCTCTCTGTCAGATTGGCAATCTTGTTTTCGGTTTCGATCTTTTCGAGCGGAGTCGGATTAAATGTAAAAAGGGCATTGGGCTTGGCATTTGGGTCCTGCTTGGTTTCGGCGCCTTCGAGATTTATGGCTGGTGGCAACTTGGAGGCCATTGCCGGCGCATGCGTGCTCAGGGCTGCCAGTGCAGTCCCGCAAACGATTTGAAAGGACAATAGCCTTAGATTTTTGTGCATCAAGATTCTCGATTAACGGCTTAATATTTTACGTCCACACATGCTGGTTGTGGCATGACGGATCTTTTGAGAAAAATAGGGGCAGACCCTATGATTATTTTACAGATTTTGTTAGGTGGCCAACCAAAATCAGGCGGCTGGCGCCTTGGCGATACTCAGACCTTATGAAATGATATCTATATGAGAGGCACTTCAAGGTGCTCTGGCTGGCTGGCCACACAGGTTTTTCCCGGTCGCACATCAAAGTTAAGAGGCGCCATGGTGGGTTTGCTCACCAGCGCCTCTTTGCTTTTTGTTTGCTTTATACTCTTTGGATCGACCGGCTAATGGAAACCGCCAAAAATGATCTCACCTATCAAAGCGATCAAAAAAAACTTTAAACAAATTGTCGTATGGACCATGATTGGGCTCTTTCTCGGCTCTCTCATTCCAACCACGATCTTTCTCCTCAAATAGATGCGCATACCGCTAGCCGAAAGCATGCGGCCTCGCAATCTCGGGGAGTATGTGGGGCAGGAAAAACTGCTAGGCGAAGGTGCCGCTTTGCAGGGTATGATAGCTGACAAGAGGCTCTCGTCTTTTATCCTCTGGGGACCGCCCGGGGTAGGCAAGACCACTTTGGCGCGCATCATTGCTCGTGAGACGGATAGCAAGTGGATATCTTTTTCGGCTGTCACTTCTGGTATTAAAGAAATAAAGGCTGTCATGGCTGAAGCCGAAGCCTTTATGAAGATAGAGGGCCGCAAGACCATACTCTTTGTGGATGAGATACACCGGTTTAATCGATCTCAGCAGGATGCCTTTTTGCCCTATGTAGAAAACGGCACGATCACGCTCGTCGGCGCCACGACCGAAAACCCTAGTTTCGAGATCAACTCGGCTCTGCTTTCGAGGCTCAAGGTCTTTGTTTTGACAGAGTTGAGTCTGGACAATGTGCGCACTATCCTCAGGCAAGCGCTCACTGATAGCGAGCGAGGACTCGGCCAACTAGAGATGGACGTCTCTGATGATGTACTCAATATGCTTGCCATCTACGCCTCCGGTGATGCGCGTACCGCGCTCAACTCTCTTGATCTGGCCGTGCAAGTAGCCGTGCGCAAGGGCAAAAAGACAATCCACGAAGACGAGGTCAAGCAAGCCGTCCAAACGGCCGTCCTCAAATACGATAAGGATGGCGAAAACCATTACAACCTGATATCTGCCCTGCATAAATCAATCCGCAATTCCGATCCGCAAGCGGCTCTGTACTGGCTGGCACGCATGCTCGAGGCAGGCGAAGAGCCCTTGTATGTGGCGCGCCGACTCGTGCGCTTTGCGTCAGAAGATATCGGTCTTGCGGCACCACATGCGCTATCACAAACGGTTGCGGCCATGCAAGCCGTAGAGTTGATCGGCATGCCCGAGTGCAAGATCGCGCTTGCTCAATCAGTCGTGTACATGGCTCTGGCTCCAAAGTCAAATGCTGTGTACGCTGCTTATAACGAAGCCGCGATGGATGCACTAAATACGGTGCAGCATCCTGTCCCCTTGCATTTGCGTAATGCACCGACTAGATTGATGAAAGACTTGGATTATGGCAAGGATTACAAATATGCTCATGACTTTGAAGAAGGTGTGGCAAAAGATATGCAATGTCTACCGGACCAATTGATCGATCGCAAATATTATCGGCCTACAGCGCGTGGATTTGAAGGCAAGATCAAAAAGGCCTTTGACAGCGATCAGTAGAATAGGCTATGTCCAGAGATACAAAAAAGCGCCCCGAGAGGCGCTTTTTTGTTGAATCGAATCGAGCGGAGTAAAACTATATTGGTCTGCTTACTTGAAGCCGAGAAAATCGGTGATGGGCTGCCACCACTTGCGGCTCTTGACGGTCGTGAGCTCTTGTCTTGTCTCTCTCAGTATGCCCGATAGACGAGTATTTTCGTCTTCGACTGTATTGAGGAGGTCCTCTAGATAGTCACGCTCGACTTTGAGCTTGGCGAGAGCGTCCATCAAATAGCGACGTTCCCTGACGGCTGCCTCTTTTTCAAATTCGACAGCTTTGAGGACTCTGATTTGCTCTTCGAGATGGGGTATGCGTTGGACAGCAAAATACTGACCGACCATGACTTGCTTGACCGCTGCATTTTCTTCGGTAAGCTCCTGCATCTTGGTGAGGAGGGCGATCACTCTCCTCTGCAGATAAGAGACCTCGTCCTGGCTGGCCGAGACAACGCGTTGCTCTTTGTATTTTTGCACCACGTCGAGGACCTGGCGACGTACGCGTTTTTCGCGAGCGACCTTGACTCTCTCGTCATCGCCCTCTGCCACCATATCTGAAGCCCATCTGAAGATATGATCCAGGCCATCGGTACTGATGGCACTCTCATGTCCGGCCGGGCTGGGCGGGCTAAAATCTAGTTCGTCGTCTTTCTTTAATGGTTGAGTGCTCACAAGCAACCTCCCTTTCTGCTCCTCTATGATACTGGTAAAGCACCAATTTGAAAATAAAAATTTGCCATTGCCTATGGTGCCTGGTGCCTTTTCCTCTTGAAAGCACCGTCTATGGTGTATGCCACCATTGTTTCAGGGCGCACTAATAGTGGTGACTTTTTTTTGCCGGGCTTTGATTTATCGGCAACTCGCATGTTGGGCGAGAGCGTTTAAAAAACTCTCCATACGGGTGTATGGTTGAGAGCGCCACTGGGGTGGATCCATATAAGGACAAAAAAATATGGGAAAAACCGCAAATCCATAGGGGCGGCTACGTAATTTCACCAAAGACAAGCCCGTCGGGATTGTCTACATTAGAGCCATGCCGCCGATAAAGCGGTCGACCCTCAGGAGTAAAGGCAATGTCGCTCAAATCAAGACAATTGATGACAGTAAAGGCATTGTTTGCTGCTCTTGCCTGTGTGCTGACAAGCCCTCTAGCCTCAATGGCATATGGCGAGTCCGACGTGATGACCAGCCTCCGTACTCCTCTGATCTACGGTACGCACAACACTCCGGCCTATGTCACGCCCATGCAGGGAGATGCTCCGCCCGTAGGCTCCGGCTATATTCCCATGCCTGTCACTCCCGGCAGCTGTGGCATGCCTGAGGCTCCGGCTTCACACATTACTAATCTGCCTTACGCCATGGGTGGTGATAAAGACACCATCAATGCCGCTGTTTCTGGTTATTTGACTCCACCTCCTTCCACCGCCGGCTACGACGATGGTTCGATCAATGGATCTTCCGGGGGTAATGGTTTTATGGCACCCGTCTGCCAGGTGCCGATCTGCCCTCAGGGTGGGATGGTCGGCAATGCTCCAACACAGAGATGGGGCGGTCAACGGAGTTACGATTTTGGCAATCCCAATAACGTAAGAGCTCAAAGCTCGCGTATGATGGATTATGGGGCCAAACTATCCGAAAAGCCGGATCTCAAAATGTGTCCACAGTTTTCGGAAGACGGTCCGAGACGTAGCGGCGGTCAGGCCATCAACGGCAGAAATCTGCCAAATGCCCAGGCCACTCAAGATCTCTACGGCAATCGCACTCTATTTAAAGGCTCCAATCTTAGATCCCAGGCAACAATCGCTCCCTATTAAAACGCTCCTTATATATCGCTCCCAAATCGCTCCCTAACGAAGAAATCAAAAACCTTTCTTTTAGGCTCCAGGAGGCCACCATGTTAAAGACCACTTTCAGCAATGCTCGCAAGCTGGTACCTGCAGTAGTTATGGCTGCCATGACATTGTCGTCGTCATCGCTTTCGGCCTTTGCCGCTTCGGGTGGTTGGACCGGTAGTCCTGTGCAAGGCGGTCCCGCTCCGGGATCTCCCGTAGGCACCCTCCGTACTCCTTTGATCCAAGGTCAGCCCACCGGCGCACCTTTCCAATGCCCTCCCGAAGGCGCCCCGCCGGCCATTGGTGATGGCCCGACACCCGCTGGAGTCAATCCTGGCATGGGTGGCGCTCCCGAATTGATGCCCTGGATCCCCGCGATCCCAGCCAATCAGATCGATAACAATTTTTCTGGCATTCCTTTGCCTGTCACTCCCGCCATCGTATCGCCTCCTGGCGTACTTGGACCTTCGTTGACCGGTGTCGTGCCTTCGCCTCCTTCGACACCAGGCTATGATCCTGGTTCGCTCCAGGCACCTGCTGGTTTCATCAATGCTTCGCAACAAGTCAACGTTATGCCTACTGGCGGTTATGCTGGTACAGGCGGTTACAACACTTCGATCAATACAATCCGTCGTGGCGGTCAAGAAACCAAGCAATGGGGTATCCGTGGTCGCAACTCCATGATCGGCATGGGACCTGACGATGGCAGCCAGGACAATATCGAGAGAATGGGCCCATGGGCAGGTTGGGGCACCGTAACTGGTGTACCTAGTGGTAATGGCCTGAGATCCAGCGCCATCGATTTGGGCGGCGGTACTCGTTTTCAGGCTGGTGATTGCGTCATCCCGACTGGTTCCACTATCCAGGACTTTGGTCTCTCTTCTACAAGAAATAACCCTATAGGTGCACTGCAAGCCAACCAATCAACTGAGTTTGGTCAAGGTATGAGACGTCTACCGATGTACTCCAGCAAGACCACCGACTTTGGTTTCCCTTACACCCAGTTTTCGCCTGCTAACGTTACCGCTCAAAAGACTGGCCAACGTCTCTTGCCCACTGGCGTGATCACCAACTTCTAAGATTTTCAGTTTTACACCTGGGAGCTATAAGATATTCGGGGGAAAATTCCCATACCCGTGGGAATTCCCCCGATTTCTTTTTGTCTGCTTTTTCCTTACTATTTGTTTATCAAATACTTTTACTTTCTCGGTCAAGGCAGCAAGCAGGCGGTCGCATATGTCGCACTTTTTACACCACAAGCATCCTCAAGATCTCCACAATCTAAAAGCCAAGCGCAAAGGGCTATTTTGCAGCCTTTCCAGCTTTGCGCTTATGCTTGTCGTTGTTGTGCAATCGGCATTGCCGGCGATGGCACAATATCAACTCGAGGCAGAGCAGGATTCGCTCTTGCCTCCCGAGATAGTGCCTCTAGATCCACAAATGGCAAAAAAAATGGCTGACAGTCAGGCTCAGGCTCGTCAGCAAAACGGCAACTTTAGCAATATGACTGCCAATGATCCGGTGCTCAATCAAGCCATGAATAACAATGGTGGCAATATGGGCAATAACAATTTTCAAAATTCGCAGCAGATGCGCAATGACATGATGAATGGCCTCATGGGCCAACCCAACGCCATGCCCAATATGGGCAACAATTCGATGGTGCCTGGGCTCAACAACAATAATGCGCAGCCACCTGCCTTTGCCAATAATGGCACCACGACCTCGAGTGATTGGATCACTCCCGGCCAGGATCCAAACAGCAATATGACCGCTTATGGCAATGTCACTCAAACACAGCAACTCAGTGCACCATCTCCTCACCCGACCGTTAGACGTGACATCCGTCGTTCCGGCATCTCGCATGCAGTCTCTGGTCTGGCTGGTTTTGGAGCAGGCGCCTTAGTGGGCACAATGATACGTAGACCCAACAACCTCTGGGGCTTGGGCATGACCGGAGCCATGATGACTGGTTTTGGTACACGGAATGCTTTTAGATTTTGATCTAAAATGGTTTTATACATCTCTGATTTTTTGTCCCTTCTTTTCTTTTTGTCCGGAGACACCCCATCATGATTACCGCCAGACTCTTATATTCCATCGGTGCATTGACATGCGTCTCCGCGGCAATGCTCGCTCTTCCGGCCAATGCACAGGAGGGGCAACAGCAAGAGGGCCGCGGCATGAGATTCAATTTCCCGCCAAACTATTACAGGACCGAACAGGCGACAATGCCTCGTTCTTCACATTACAGCGGACCAATATCTAATGCCAGGCCAGGATCTACATCCAAATCATTTTTGCCTAGCGCCAATATCATCGCCAAGCCTATACCCGTCGTAAAACCTGCTGTCACGCCAATCGCACAGCCTCAAGTCACTGCTACCATCAAGCCGCAGCCTTTTTCCAATCTATTTGGCAAGCCAATAGAGGAGGCCAAACCTGCTGTCGCTCAACAAATGCCTGCGATACAAGCCAAGCCCGCAGCACAGTTAGCCAGGAGCACAAATACCGCGATCAAGTGGTCCAAGCCTAGAGTTTCCAGGCCTGCCGTTGCTACTGGCAGGAGCATGCCCGCGACCCAGACCTATGGATCCGGCTATGTACCAGGCAATACTGCACCAACCAATTTTGGATCTGGCACCTCGACTTCGACCAGCGTAACTGGTGTCGTCAAGTCTAAGTAGTCCGCTCTATTCTTATCCATATATAGATTGTTCTGATAGGAAAATTCTATAGACAGGCTTTGCCACGCACAAATTCAGAGATACACAGTCTCCAGCAGTCTGCTGACAAATCACGCGACCATCAAGCCAGTAGTCTTTACTTCAGCTTTTGGAAAGCCAATGCAGACGGCGGACGCAAACCAATCGCCATCTAAAAGAGTCTTGATCGCCAATAATTCGCAAAACTCCGTGCATGACTCTAGAGCAAAGACAGGCAAGTTTGAGTCGTGACGCCGACCAGCTTTAAACCGACTATCAATGCAGAGGAGAAAGTCACAGGTGTAGTGAAAAATTGGAAGCAATAAGTAGTAGTAAAGAGCAAAAGCCTACGTAGAAACCGCAAAAAATGCTCAAAAAAGTGCTTTTCCATGGGAATTTCCACACAGACAAAGCGGACCTGAAAACTTAAAGTAATAGCAGGTTGAATCAAACGAATCGCAACCACCAAATACATCAAGTCCGATGTGCATTACAGCTCCCAATCAATAAAGTAATGAGGTTTCTAATCATGAAAAACGCAGCATCCATCGCAAAGAAAATCGTCGCTTCCCGCTCTTTCAAAGTAGCTGCTCGCGTAGGCATCATGCTCGCACCGCAACTGGTTCTCATGGCCATCGGTGCATATGATCAAGCCGCACATGCCCAAGGTCTCGTAGGCGCACCGGTAGATCCCCGTTACGGTCAATCCAACGAAGTAGGCCAATTGGCAGACTACGGTTATGACTGTGCAAGAGACATCTCCCGTGTCGTTACTGCTCTGTCCACCGTTCCTTCGTCCCTCGCTGGTATGAAGATCGCATTTGGTCAGCGTGATGGCGGTGAAGCCGCAATGAACGTAGCCAAAGGTCTCGGTATCGGTTTCGGCGGACCTACCGCTGTTCACCTGCTCGGTACCTTCGCCATCAACAACATGGGTGGTCTCGGCGGCGGTCTCTAATCTATATAGATCTAATAAGACTTAGATTGGGATCAAACCCAAAACACGCATCGGACAAGCGCACAAAAGAGAAAGACCGGACATATGTCCGGTCTTTTTTTGCGCCTTCATACGTAGAAACCGCAAAAAATGCTCAAAAAAGTGCTTTTTCATGGGAATTTCCACACAGACAAAGGCGGTGCAAATTCGTAAAGTAATAGCAGGTTGAGTCGCAGATACGTCAAACGCAAAACGACGGACGACCTGCCGAATCGACTAAAGCTTTCAAGACAATTCGATTTCATCTTCGCTCCCAATCAATCGAAACAGAGGATTACCCTAATGAATAAAGTTGCATCCCTCGCTAAAAAAGTTGTTGCTAGCCGTTCTTTCAAAGTAGCCGCCCGCGTCGGCATCATGTTGGCACCACAGCTGGTGCTGATGGCCATCGGTGCTTACGACCAGGCCGCACATGCCCAAGGTCTAGTAGGCGCACCGGTAGATCCCCGTTACGGTCAATCCAACGAAGTAGGCCAATTGGCAGACTACGGCTATGACTGTGCAAGAGACATCTCCCGTGTCGTTACTGCTCTGTCCACCGTTCCTTCGTCCCTCGCTGGTATGAAGATCGCATTTGGTCAGCGTGATGGTGGGGAAGCCGCAATGAACGTAGCCAAAGGTCTCGGTATCGGTTTCGGCGGACCTACCGCTGTTCACCTGCTCGGCACCTTCGCCATCAACAACATGGGTGGTCTCGGCGGCGGTCTCTAAAACGACCGGCTTCAAGACAACACATCAAGCAATCTGAAAGGAGCCGCGCAAGCGGCTCTTTTTTTATTGCTAAATAGATAAAAAAGCGCGGAAATCCCGCCTTAGATGGGAATAACCACACTGACAAGTTTTGCTTTTGCCTTTACAGTACTGCTGTACAAGACCAAAAGTGTCGTCATGCAATACCTCGAAACCGAGCAAGCAATACGAATCTGGAGGTCGTTACATCCCAAACACTCTTTTCTACCGAAGTGACAAAATTGGCTACCGGCATCAGTAAATCCAAATCCAAATATAACGACGGCAAGCTTCTGACGAGGCTGGTAAGCGCTTTCATGGCTATTTTTTGCCTGATGGCGTCTTTTGGTTTGAGCGTATCGGCGCAGACCGAGGTGCCCCCAGCCGGGCAGGACTATACCGGTGATCCCAATGCCTCGGCAGTCCAGGGCGCGGCTCGCAATACGGATGATACCGTTCCTGATCCTTATGCCGATGCCACCGAGATGACAACGCTCGTGCAGCAACAGGCCGAGCAAAATACTCAGAGTGTTGCTCAAAACGTGGAGAGCAAGCTCTGGCCAGAGTTTGGTTCTTACAACGAAACTTATGAGGGCTTGTCTGCCTTCTGGGGCGATGACATCATTTCCAATTTCTTTGCCAATATCGGTCAATTGATAGGTAAATGGCTCAGTGAGTTGATCAATGGCTGGGTGGCCGATGCCGTCCAGATGCTCACCGGCTTTCTCCGCATTTTTGTGCTCAATCCCAATATTGCCGTCAATGGTTTGAGCACTACTCCTGGTGGTGATGGTCAGGCTATCGACGATATTTCTCCCTATGTCCGCCAGGGCGCTGACATCATGTACGGCATCGCCGTTGATCTGCTCCTCTTGCTCTTTATCCTCTGTATCTGGAAGTACTGGGCCGAGGCCGCCTGGAGAGGCGGAGGCAATCTCATGGGCGCGGTCGGACGCTTGATCTTTACAGCTGGTCTTTTGCTCGCTTGGCCTACTATCTATGCTTTTGAGATCCAGATCACCAATGAGATGATCAAGACGATCTACTTTAACTCCGCCGATCAGGTCGCCATGCTCGATGCTGCGATGGCAGCCGCCGTCAAAGGCGGTCTGGTTGCTGGCGCTGCGCTCTTGGCCAATGCTACTGCCCCTGTTGCCGGTCAGGTACTGGGCGGTGTGCTTGCCGGTGGTGCGGGTGGTATCGTCCTGGGTACTGTCGGTTCTTTGATCGCTTTTGCTGGTCTGATCATCTACCTCGTTTTAGGTGGGGTTCTCATTGCCCAGCTCGTCTATATCCTCGTGCTCAAAGCAATCCAGACTGCGCTTTTGACTGCGCAGTACATGTTTGCGCCGATATTTCTCGTGTTTTTTGCTGTACCTGATACCGAGTCGGTGACTTCTGGTTTCGTGCGTTCTTTTGTCGAGGTCAGCCTCTGGACCTTCGTCTGGGTCGGTTTGCTCAAGATCATGGTCATCGTCATCCTTTCCGATTTCAACCCCTGGGGCAAAATCGTCATGGCCATCGGCGTCTTGCAGATCATGATCCAGGTGCCTTCATTTTTGTCCAGGGCACAGATCTCGCCCATGTCCGACTTTATCTCAGCCGGTCTGATCACTGGGGGCCTCCTTTCTGCTGGCAAAGCCCTGGGCTCCACTCTCGGATCGCGTGCCATGCACTTTGCCAATGCAGTCGGCAATTTTGGCTTTGCTGGTGCCAAAGGCGCACCCAAATCACAAAATGTCGAGCTCAACGGACTTGGCTCTGATGTTGCTCGACCTGACCTGCTCAAAGATATCCGTGACACTCAAAAGACAGGCAATGTCCCCAATAAAAAGGGTGGCGGTCCTAACGGTCCTATGGGGCCTGATGGCAAGCCTATCAATCCTATCGATCCTAAAAAGCCAGGCGGTCCAGATGGTAAGAAGCCCGGCGAAGGCGATGG
>Ga0233421_10000880_pt1 | contig 11578 bp, 14 predicted proteins | sample Watercolumn_Mata_3_FD_182725 | JGI IMG/M metagenome (GOLD analysis project Ga0233421, IMG submission 182725) | Freshwater microbial communities from Lake Matano, South Sulawesi, Indonesia - Watercolumn_Matano_2014_107_MG | ecosystem: Environmental > Aquatic > Freshwater > Lake | place... | reverse complement strand
TCGCCAAAAGCGGCTCGATTTTCCACAAAAAGGACAGAATAGCAGGATTTCATTGACTTAAGACTCCCATGGCCTTGCCGTTGCCTTATGCCGACCGGTAATCCTTATGATTTTTGCAAGAGGCTCAGAGGTTATCGGCAAACCCTGTTACGAAGTCTTTCATCGATTCGATGCGCCCTGTGACACCAAAGGCATGGCCTGCCCTCTGCCCCAGGTGCTGGAAGGTTGCGAAACCGTCCAGGTTTTACATCATTGTTTGGGCTCTGATGGCGCCAGACATTGCCATGAAATTACCATGTCGCCATTATTTACGCCGGAAGCCCCCCAAAAAAGGGTGGTGGAGGTCTTCAAAGACATCACCAGCCGCAAGCAACTGGAAGTGGCCCTGCAGCATTCCCAGGCCGAAACCAGGCAATTGCTGAAACAAGCCATCCAGGATAAGGCCTTCTTGGAGACCATCATTGGCTGAAACAAGCCATCCAGGATAAGGCCTTCTTGGAGACCATCATTGACGGCATTGAAGACCACATGATGGTAATCGACCTCGATTATCGCATCGTCGAAGTCAACCGGGCCTTGTTGGAGATGGTGGGTCTGGCCCGGGAAGACGTGGTGGGCAAGCACTGTTACGAAGTGTCGCACCACCTGAGTTCACCCTGCAATTCTCCCGACCATCCCTGTCCGTTAAAAGACACCGTGGCTACCGGCAAGGCCGCGTCCGCCATCCACGTTCACTTCAACAAGGACGGCCGGGAAAGTTATGTGCACGTGGTCCACCACCCGCTGTTCGATGAAGAGGGCCGCATCGTGCAGGTAGTGGACCTCTCCCGGGACATCACCCAGGATATCACCCGTACGCGCATGTTGCACGAAGACAAGATGGCTTCCTTGGTTAAGTTATCCGCCAGCGTCATGCACGAAATAAATAATCCCTTGACCGGCATCCTTAATTTCGTCAAGCTGATCCAACGCCTGCTGAAAAAAGGGGCTCCCGAGGGGCAAGCATTGGATAAGATGAAAAATTATCTCGATATAATCTTTAAGGAAACATCCCGGGTGAGCAAAACGGTTTCCGGCCTCCTGCCCTTTTCCCGGAAGTCCAAACCGGAATTCAAACCGGTCAATCTCAACATTTTGCTGGCGGAAACCTTGGCGCTGACCGGTTATCAGATGCGGCTGCAAGGGATCACCGTGGAAACTCGTTTGACTGCAGACCTTTTGCCGGTACTGGCAGACGAAGGGCAGATGAAGCAGGTTTTTTTGAATCTTCTGCTCAACGCCCAAGAAGCCATGCCCAAGGGGGGCGTCTTAAAGGTGGAGACCAAAAATTCCGGGCCCCGGGAGATCATCATCACTGTCGCCGACACCGGGGCGGGCATCCCTAAAGAAAATATTTCCCAGATCTTTGAACCCTTTTTTACCACCAAAAAGGGAGGCTCCGGAGTGGGGCTGGGGCTTTCCGTGGTCCACGGCATCATCCGGGACCATCATGGCTCCATTGACGTAGACAGCGTTGTGGCCCAGGGGTCCAGGTTTAATATACGGTTACCCGCTTCTAAACCGGGGGAAAATAATGTTGCCTCATAAAAAGATTAATATTCTGGTAGTAGATGACGAACTGAGTATTCGCGAATCGCTGAGCGGCTGGCTGGAGCAGGATGATTATGAAGTGGAAACCGCGGAGGACGGACCCACGGCTTTGAGCCGCACCCAGGAAAAGCATTACGACATTATGCTCCTGGACGTCAAAATGCCCCAAATGGATGGGATCACCGTGCTCAAGCAGTTGAAGGATAACGATCCCGAGACCGCGGTGGTGATGATGACCGCGCATGGAGCCATCCAGGACGCAGTGGAAGCAATGAAGTTGGGGGCTTATGATTATCTCCTCAAGCCCTTTGACCTGGAGGAACTCAGTCTCACTATTGAGAAATTGGTGCAGATGCAGACTCTGGCCATGGAAAACCTGATTCTCAAGGACCGGGTGGCCACCATTACCCGTTCGGAAAACCTGGTGGGCCAGTCGCCGCCCATGCTTAAACTATTCGAAACCATCGCCGATGTGGCCCGCAGTGACGCCACGGTATTGATCACCGGGGAGACCGGCACCGGCAAAGAGCTGGTGGCCAGGGCTATTCATGCCAACAGCCCGCGCTGCTACAGCCCTTTTATCGCGGTCAACTGCGGGGCCTTCACCGAAAGCCTCTTGGAGAGCGAACTCTTCGGCCATGAGAAAGGCGCGTTCACCGACGCCAAATACACCAAGAAGGGCCGGCTGGAAATGGCCAACGCCGGGACCCTGTTCCTCGATGAGGTGGGCGATATTTCCATGAAGATGCAGATCGATCTCTTGCGGGTCCTGGAAACCCACGAATTTTCCCGGGTCGGCGGAACCATGCCGTTGCATAGCGACTTTCGGGTCATCGCCGCCACGCATCAGGATCTCAAAGAAAGCATCCGTAATCGAACTTTCCGGCAAGATCTCTTTTATCGTCTCAACGTCATTCACCTGGAAGTCCCCCCTCTGAGAGAGCGACAGGAAGATATCCCCTTGCTGGCCCAACACTTCTTGCGGCGCTATGCCACCGAAACCGGTAAAAAGATCGACTCCATTCATCCCGAAGCCCTGGAAGCAATGCGCCGCTATGAGTGGCCGGGAAACGTGCGAGAACTGGAAAATGCCATCGAACGGGCGGTGGTGGTGGGAAAAGGACGTCAGATAAAACCCGGCGACCTGCCTTTTTGTCATGCGACGAACGTGCCTGAGGTAATGTCCAATCTATCTTTAGAGGAAGTGGAGCGCCGGTATATCGCCCAGGTGCTGATCTCAGAAAACGGCAACATCACCAACGCCGCCAAGGTCCTCGGAATCAATCGCACCACCCTTTATTACAAAATCAAAAGATATGGCCTGGGGCATTGAAGACGGACCGCCCCGCGGCTTCCCGCCTCTAGCGCCTTAAAACCACATGTCCCAACGTCCGGTTTTAGCTTTGGTCCCCTTGGAAGCGGTGGATCAGGAGATCCTCCGCTATCTAAGCACGGCCATTGCTGAACTACTGTCCTTAACGGTGCAGATCCTGCCCCCCAAACCCTTGCCCTTCAACACTTACCATATAGTGCGGAACCAACATTATTCCACCCAACTTCTGGAATATCTGTTGGCAAGGGACGACCTCGACGAGCCCTTTCGGATGTTGGGGATCACCTCCGTGGATCTATATATCCCCATATTTACCTTCGTTTTTGGAGAGGCGCAACTAGACGGGAGGGCTGCGATCATTTCCACCTTTCGCCCCCGGGGAGAAGCCAGCGGCGTCAGGGTGCCGCAATCCATCTTTTTAGATCGCCTGCTCAAATTAAGTTTGCATGAATTGGGCCATACTTTCAGCCTGCCGCATTGCCGACAGGAAGGGTGTCTCATGGGTTTTTCCCCTACCCTGGAGAAATTGGACCAGAAAAATACCGAATTTTGCGAGTATTGCCGCATTCTTCTAACTGATTATTTCAAAAGGAACGGCCTGTAATTACCTTCTGCTTTATCCAAGTTTTTTCTCAAATTATATCTCCCAGATAGTTCTTTGTTGAGATTTTCAACAATCCCCCTGAATTGTTTGTTTAATTTTACAACGCAATAATAATCCATAATTTCAACATGTTAAATAATTCACAATAAATTATGTTGAAATATTCAACATAATTCGTTTTCCAAAGCTTGAGTAGCTAAATTATTATTTATAGTAATATCGAATAGATAACTAATTTGCACAAGCTGGCCCAATATTTGCTCTATACCAAAGAGAGCGGAAAAATCTTCGAAGATTGAGTTCATAAACCCGAGATTAAAAGCCGCGCTGGAGGTAAAGGCACATGAACTGCAAAAAATGCGGGCACTGGCGGGTTGAGATTTTTTATCACGAGGGGACCAAGCCCCACGGCAAGTGCGTTTGCCGCAATTGTGGGGAGACTTGGTTTATTGAAAAACACAATCTGTTTAAGGAGGCGCAGATGAAGGATCACCAAACAAACCGCGCGCCGATTCCAGGAGTGCGAATGGCGGAAGTCTTCGGCTTTCAAGTGCCCACCAGCGACTATTATCTGCACCGGGGCCACGCCTGGGCGGTGCTGGAGGATACCGGTCTGGTGCGGGTGGGAATGGATGATTTTTCTCAAAAGGTCCTGGGGCCGGCCGAGGAGGTCAAGATTCCCCCAGTGGGTGCGGTGTATTATCAGGATCATATCTGCATGGCTCTGTTCAGACAAGGAAAGAAGGCCTCCTACCTGGCGCCGGTGGACGGCGCCATCGCCGCCGTCAATCCCAAGGTGCTCGACAACCCCCGTCTGATCCACGACGACCCCTACGGAGAGGGCTGGTTGTTTCAAGTAAAGCCCACCAATCTCCGGCGCAATCTGGATAACCTCTTTTCCGGAGAGGGTAATGTGGAATGGATCTTTCAGGAGTCCCATCGCTTAATGAATTTCATGGAAACCGAGGTGGGGGTCACCGTCCCGGATGGCGGCGTCTTCGTGGACGACGTCTTCGGCCATTATCCCCAGTTGGGGTGGCGGCCTTTGGTCCAGGGATTTCTCTTAACCAGCTTGAGCCAGGGTTGGCAGAAAAGATCCGATAACACCGGCCTGGCACGCGGATAATAATCGATCAAAGGAACATTTAAGGTGGAGGTCCGAGTCATGAGCAACCGGAACAACCAGGCCCACTGCCTCAGGCCGCAATTGATAGACGTCTTTGGTTTTCCCGTGCCCACCAGCATTTATTACCTGCACCGGGGGCATACCTGGGTGGTGCCCGAGGCCTCGGGCCGGGTGAGGGTGGGCCTGGACGCCTTTTCCCAGAAAATACTGGGCCCGGCGGACGAGATCAAGTTGCCTGAAATCGGCAAGATTTATTACCAGGATCATGTGTGCATGGCTTTGATGCGGGAGGGACATAAAGCTTCGGTGGAAGCCCCGGTGGATGGCGTGATCGAGGCCGTCAATACCAAGGTACAGCAGAGGCCCGGACTGATCCATGAAGACCCTTACGGAGAAGGATGGCTCTTTACCGTCAGCCCCGCCAATCTCCCGCAAAATCTGGAAAACCTGTTTTATGGTTCAGACAATATCACCTGGATCGAGCAAGAGTCCCAGCGGTTATTTTACATTATGAACTCCACGGTGGGGGCTACCCTCCCCAGCGGCGGCGCCCTGATGGACGACGTTTACGGCCATTATCCGCAATTAAGCTGGCGACGCCTGGTTAAGGAGTTCCTCTTAACCAACTTAACCAAAGATTGGAAGAAAAGATAACCCTAGGATCGGGCGACAAGAAATAGGAGTCCGCCCGACGGAGGAAGAGAGCATGAAACTGGATTGCAAGAATTGCGGGGCGATGGTGGGGCATTGGCTGGTAGTTGAGGTCCCGGCCCAGGAGCCGGAGTCCAAGTCCCATTACAAGTGCGTCTGTCGCCAATGTGGAGCAACCTGGCAGGTCAAGTATCATCCCTTAAAGGACGACGATCAGGTAAAGGCAGCGGCCATCCAGACGTCTTCCCTGGAGGCAACGGAAGCCTTCGGGGTGCAAACGCCCCCGGCGGACTATTATCTGCACCGGGGCCATGCCTGGGCCGCGGTGGAAGATAGCGGCGAAGTGCGGGTGGGATTGGATGACTTTTCCCAGAAGATTCTGGGGCCGGCCGACGCCCTGAAACTGCCAGAGGTGGGCGCGACTTTTTTTCAGGATCACATCTGCATGTCCGTGATCAAAAAGGACAACAAGGCCTCCTTCGAGGCGCCGGTGGACGGCATGGTAACGGAAATCAACCCCGAAGTGCGCAAGAACCCGCGCCTGCTCCACGAAGACCCTTACGGCAAAGGTTGGCTCTTTAAGGTCAAGCCCACCAATCTGCAGCAAAATCTGGCCCATCTGTTCTCCGGAGAAAAGAACGAAGCATGGATGGGCAAAGAAGCCTGCCGTTTGTTGAACCTGATGGATTCCACGGCTGGAGTGACGCTGCCGTCCGGGGGCGCCCTGGTGAGCGATATTTACGATCATTACCCGCAGTTGGGGTGGCGGCGTCTGGTCAAGGAGTTTTTCTTGAGCAACGTCACCAGGCACTGGAAGAAAAGGATCTGAGGGAGAGGAGCTTAAAAGCCGCAGAACCGCGGCCGGAGGGCCATTTTACCCCCTCTTTTCGGAAGCACCGACATGAGCGAACCAGACACCCCTGGGAAGAAGCCCTGCATCTGGATGGAAGCCGGCGTCGTCGATTTCAAGCTGTGCCACCATTGTTTTGATTGCGCCACCTGTGAATTCGATCGCGCCATGAGCGCAGTCGCGGCCCAGGAACTGACCCTGCGGGATGCCTGCGAACTGGCGATGGGACAGCCGGACCGCGTCTTGCCCCTAAAAGAAAAGATGCGGCGGCGCTCCTTTGAGGAACTTCTGGAGGATCAATCGGAGTGCTATGCCATTCCGGACCGGCCTCCCCTCAGAGAGGTTTACGGCTTTCGCGCGCCCACTTCCTTTTATCTGTATCGGGGTCATTCCTGGGTGGCCTTAGAGGCCTGCGGCCGGGCGCGTATCGGCCTGGATGATTTTTCCTGGAAAGTTCTGGGGCCTGCGGACGAGATAAGGCTGCCGGCCCCAGGTGCTGAATTGCAGCGGGACCGCGACTGCCTGCGCCTGGTGCGCCAGGGGCAAGAGGCCGCGATCCTGGCGCCCCTGAACGGCGTGGTCGAAGTCGTGAACCCCAGAGTCCGGCAAAATCCAGCTCTGGCCCATGACGATCCCTACGGCGAGGGTTGGCTCTATGTCGTCAGTCCCGCCAATCTAAAGGCGGACCTGGAAAAACTGCTTTTTGGCTCGCGCAATGCCGCATGGATCGAAAATGAGGCCCACAAGCTTTTAAGGATGCTGGAATCCGACGCGGGCGCCACTCTTCCCTCTGGAGGAATAATCATCGAGGACATTTACGGACACTATCCCCAATTGGGCTGGAAACGCCTGGTGCGGGAGTTTCTCCGTTCCGGCTGAATTAATGGATTAACCCGGATTTCTCCAAGTTTTTTTTGCCTGGGGAACTCCACTATTTTGTGTAACAGGAACTATTTCCAGAACCCCTGCACAGGACTGGAACAGACTAATAGAAAGGCGAGGTTTATGAAGAATCTGGTTATTCTGGGTTATGGAGCCGGTGGCACCATGGTGGCCACCAAAATGCGAGAAAAGCTGGACGACGACTGGAAGATCACCGTGATTGACCGGGACCGGCAGCATCACTATCAGCCCGGCTGGCTTTTCATCCCCTTCGGGGTTTACAAGCCGGAGGAATGCATCAAGCCGAAGATGGATTTCGTGCTCCCCGGCATCAATTTCGTCCTGGATGAAGTGACCAACATCGACCCGGTGAAGAAGCGGATCAAGACCAAAAAGGGGCATTACGACTACGACTGGCTGGTGGTGGGCACCGGCTGCCGCATCATGCCCGACGAAATCGAGGGCATGAGAGAAGGCTGGCGGGGCGATATTCATGACTTTTATACCCCCGATGGAGCCATAGCCCTTTATAAAAGATGGAAGTATTTCCGCAAAGGCCGCGTGGTCCTGAATATCGCGGAGATGCCCATCAAATGCCCGGTGGCGCCTTTGGAGTTCATCTTCATGGCCGATTGGTTCTTTTCGGTCAACGGGGTCCGGGATGACATCGAGCTGGAACTGGTGACGCCGCTCTCAGGAGCCTTCACCAAGCCGGTAGCCACCGCGGCCTTGACCAAACTCTGCGAAGAGAAGAACATCAAGATCACCCCGAACTTCGATATCGCGGAAGTCGACGCCGCCAAAAAGGTGATCTCTTCCGCCAAAGGCGACGAAGTGAATTACGATCTGCTGGTGGCCATTCCCCCCAACTTCGGGGCCCAGGTCATCATCGACAGCGAGATCGGCGACCCCATGGGTTATCTGGACACCGACCACGGCACCTTGAAGTCTAAAAAATACGAAGGCATGTACATCGTGGGCGACGCCACCAACGTTCCCACCTCCAAGGCTGGGGCCGTAGCCCACTATGAATCGGATATCATCGTGGAAAACCTGCTCCGGGAAATGGACGGCCAGGAGCCTCTGCCGGAATTCGACGGCCACTCCACCTGTTTCATCGTCACCGGCTACGAAAAGGCGTCCCTCATCGACTTCAACTATAAGGTCGAACCCCTGCCGGGCAAATATCCATTCCCGGGCCTGGGACCCTTCACCCTCCTCGGCGAAAGCCACTTAAACTACTGGGGCAAAATGATGTTCAAATGGGTCTATTTCAACATGATGCTCAAGGGTAAGGAACTGCCCTTAGAACCCCAGATGTTCATGGCCGGAAAGATGCTCGGCCATGTTTACCACGTCTACGGTTAAGAGAGGAGAAGGGCATGCCCGAAAAGACCGAGAAGAAACTGAGCAAAGAAGACCTGCTCCTGGAGCGGTTGGACCGGATGGAGGGCCAGTTGCAGACCCTGGTCCAGGCCCAGCAGAGCCTGGCGGAGCTGAAGGCCGATGTGACTCCCTTATTGAATTCGGCGGTCAGGCTCTTGATTGATGAACTGGGCATGGTGGAGTCCGGCTTTCAGTTGGAAGACTTCTTCGCCTTGCTGAAACAGGGCCTGCGCAGCCTGCGCAACCTGACCCAAGCCTTGGAGACGATGGAGAATATCTTCGAGCTTTGGAGCTGCATGGAGCCCCTGCTCAAGAGCACGGTCCCCAATCTCATCAACTATATGGATAACCTGGAGCGCCGGGGGGTTTTCCGCACCTACGCGGCCATGCTGGAAGTGCGCGCCAAGGTGGCCGCGCATTACGACCCGGATGAAATCGCGGACATGAGCGACGCGTTCGTGCTCTTGCTGAGCATGCTGAAAAAATTATCCGATCCCCAGATGATCGATTTCATGAATCGCATCCTGGATCTGCCCACGGAAATCAAATTGAAGGACGTCAAACCCATGGGCCCCTTGGGCATGTTGACCGCCATGGGCAGCAAAGAAGCCAAACAGGGACTGGGGGTGGCCATGGAGCTGACCAAGGCTCTGGGCAAACTCAGCCAGGGATAGGAGTTAACCTGGAAGCCACGCCCTAATCGTGGCTGATCAAAGGTTGCTTTTGATTTCTTTCCCCTCATATTGAGGAAGCTTTACTCCAGAAGAAAGAGGGGATAGGAGCTTGGAAGAAGGCGGGATTCAACGACTTGACACCGGCCTGAGAGGCTAGGTTTTTTCTTTTTTTCCGGGGCGCAGCCAGTCTGCGCCCTTATTTTTTGTTATTAAATGAAGCCTGCCCTCTTAGACAGGCTCCGGACGCCTTGTTTCATTCTAGTCTTGCTGAGTGTCGGCAAGTCTTTAATCAAATCCCCGGACTTACCTTCGGCCAGGCGCAGTTCGTAGATTTTCTGAAGGTTCAGCCAGAATTCGGGGTTCGTGCCAAAGAAATGCCCCAGGCGCAAGGCCGTATCGCCGGTGATGGCGCGCCGCCCATTGAGAATTTCGGTGATACGGTTGGTGGGGACCTTGAGATTGCGCGCCAATTCCGCGGCGCTCATATCCAACTCTTCCAACTGTTCCGCCAGATGCTCGCCGGGATGAATAGGTGTGCGCGCCAAGCTGCACCTCTCAATGGTAATCGACTATCTCCACACTGACCGGCCCTGGGGAGCCTTTGGGCCACTCAAAACAAATCCGCCATTGGTCATTGATACGGATACTATATTGACCTTTGCGGTCGCCCTTAAGCGCTTCGAGCCGGTTGCCGGGCAAATCAAGATCTAGAAGTGACGTAGCCGCCTCTAATTCGTCAAGCTTCATTTCCGCTTTGCGCTCGAACCCGGCGAAGGCCTTAATTCGGTTTCCTTCTGCGAATTCGTGTGTTCGTTTATCTTTGAAGCTGACGATCATATTTTTTCTACATTTCTTTATCCGTTACGTCAAGCGTAATTTCTAATTTGGTCGGGACGCCCGGATTTGAACCGGGGACCTCCTGCGCCCAAGGCAGGCGCGCTGACCAGGCTGCGCCACGTCCCGATATGAGTTCCGAGTTCCTGGTTCCGAGTTCCAAGTTTTGGGTTTTGGGTTCTGGGTTTTGGGTTTTGGGTTCAAAGTTCAAGGTTCAAGGTTGTTGGACTAAAAATCTGAGTTTCTGCCAAACCGAAGACCGGAGACCAAAGACCGAAGACCGTCCTTTAAAGTTCGTCTTTGATGGACACCAAAATCTCCCGTAACGCCTCCAAAGCTATGGCCCGGTGGCTGATGCGGTTTTTGATCTCCGGCCCCAGTTCCGCCATGGTGCGGCCATACTCGGGCACCCAAAAGACCGGATCATAGCCGAAGCCATGTTCGCCTTTGGGCTCCAGGGCGATGATGCCTCTGCACTCCCCATGGGCCGTAAAGACTCGCCCATCCGAGAGAGCCAGGGCGATTTCGCAGACAAACCGGGCCCCCCTCTCCTCCCAGGGCACTCCTGACATCTCGTCCAGGAGCTTGCGCCAGTTGTCCGCGTCGCTGGGGGTTGCGGGTTGGGTGCGGTCCTGGGCATAACGCGCGGAAAAGACTCCGGGCTGTCCCCCCAAAGCTGCCACTTCCAGGCCGGAGTCGTCCGCCAGCGCGGGGCGATGCGTCAGCCGGGCCACTTCCTTGGCCTTGAACCCCGCGTTTTCGGCGAAGGTGGCCCCTTCTTCCGGAATCTCCGGGAGATACGGAAAATCGGCCAGGCTCAAAAGCTCGACGCCTAAGCCCTCCAGCAGGTCCCGCAGTTCCCGCACCTTGCCCGCGTTGCGGGTGGCCATCACCAGGGTAGGGGCAGCCATGAGGCCAGGGCTTCTTCCTGGATGCGGGCGACTTGTTGCAAGCCCTTTTGAGCCAGAGCCAGCATTTCCTCCATCAAAGCCGCAGGAAATGGCCCTTTTTCCCCGGTGGCCTGCACCTCGATGAGGTCGCCTTTGCCGGTGGCCACAAAATTGGCGTCCACCGCGGCCTGGGAGTCTTCATCATAATCCAGGTCCAACAGAAGCTTTCCTGCCACCAGGCCCGCGCTCACCGCCACCACCTGTTCCCGCAGGGGCATGGTTTCTATGACCCCCTGACGCCGCAGGTTCTCCAGGGCCAAAGCCAGGGCCACCAACGCCCCGGTGATGGCCGCGGTGCGGGTGCCGCCGTCCGCCTGGAGCACGTCGCAGTCCAGGACCACGGTGCGGGGTCCCAGGGCCTGGAGATTCACCCCGGCCCGGAGCGAGCGGCCGATGAGGCGCTGGATTTCATAGGTGCGTCCCGAAACCTTGGCGACCAGGCCTTCCCGGGGCTTCCGGGTGTGGGTGGACCGAGGCAGCATGCCGTATTCCCCGGTGACCCAGCCTTTGCCGGTGTATTCCCGGAAAGGCGGCACCTGCTCCAAGACGCTGGCCGCGCATAAAACCAGGGTATGGCCCCAATTCACCAACGCGGACCCCTCAGCATAATCCAGGTAACCGGGGGTGATGCTTATCGCCCTCAGCTCATCTGGGGCCCGGCCTGCCGCACGGCGCATAAATATTCCTTATCGATAGTT
>Ga0233421_10000878_pt1 | contig 11580 bp, 10 predicted proteins | sample Watercolumn_Mata_3_FD_182725 | JGI IMG/M metagenome (GOLD analysis project Ga0233421, IMG submission 182725) | Freshwater microbial communities from Lake Matano, South Sulawesi, Indonesia - Watercolumn_Matano_2014_107_MG | ecosystem: Environmental > Aquatic > Freshwater > Lake | place... | reverse complement strand
AAAAAAAAGCAAAGCTTATTGACATCCTTCATAAAAGATACAATGCAAAAATCTTGCTTTTTGGAGGGCCGAATGAAATTGAAAGAAACAGGCAAATACATGCTTTTTCAAGCTCTCAAATAATTGACACTGGCTGCGGAAATGATTTGTACGAATTCCCTGCTTTGGTAAGCATCTGCTCAATATTTGTCAGCTCAGATAGCCTTGGCCTTCATGTTGCACTTGCATTAAAAAGAAAAACAATTGTTTTGGTTGGCCCGACCTCGCCATCAGAGCTTGATATGTATGGGATAGGAAAAATTGTGGTCGCAAAATCAAAAGATGTATGTTCGTATATGATAAAATCTGATTGCATGGAAAAGATTGATTTGAGTGAAATTATTTTAAAGTTTGAAGATTTAAAAAAGCAGAGAATAGCCTTGCTTATTACTGCATTTAAGGAGCCGAATATCTCAAAAGCAATAGAATCAGCCCTAAACCAAAAAACCAACCACGATTATAGCATTTATGTTGCTGCTCCTGATAAGCAGACTCTTGATGTTGCCAGAAGGTGTGCAAAGAAGAACAAAAACCTGAAGATAATTAAAGACCCCGGAAAAGGAAAAAGTTTTGCTTTAAATTATCTTTTCAAGCTGATTAACGCAGATATTCTTATTCTTACAGACGGCGATGTCAGCATATCAAAGAATTCTGTTGAGGAAATTTCAAATCTTTTCCTTAATCCTGAAATTGGATGTGCAACCGGCAGGCCAATTCCAGTTGAGAGCAGAAAAACAAAATATGGCTATTGGGCAAATTTCTTGTTTGAAGCAGCTCACAAGCTGAGAAAAGAGGCATTTGCAAAAAACTCATTCATAGAATGTTCTGGCTATTTATTTGCATTCAGAAAAGCAAAAATAAATAAAATTCCGCTGGATGTTGCAGAAGACACGTATATTCCTTATATTTTCTGGCAATTGGGATATTCAATTGGCTATGCAGAAAAAGCAGAAGTTTATGTTAAAAATGTTAGCAGCTGGAAGGATTGGCTCAAACAGAAAATAAGGACAAGCAAGGCCCACGAAACACTTCATAAATATGTTGATACAAGAACAACAAAAAGAGTAAAAAGCTTCTCAGTTGAAGCTAAAGGAATAAGCTATTTAATCAGCTATCCATCAAACTTTAAAGAATTCGCCTGGACTGCCCAGTTAATTTTAGCAAGGCTTTATATGTGGCTTAGGGTATTTTATGACACCCGCCTAGCAAATAGGCATTATGGAGACGCTTGGGAGCGCATTGAAAGCACGAAATAATATCTAATAACTAATCCTTTCAACATGCGTTCCATTGTAATTAACAGCATCTCTTATTCTTTCAATATGGTGGCTTGCAATATCATGTGGCAAGGCATCAACTTTAAATCTTCTCATTTCACTTATCTCATCATTTTCCTTAAATCCGCCTCCAAGCTCCCTGCATAGATATACTCTCGCCTCATCACCTTTCTTCCCCCATGCCTCTCTATTTGGCCTTCTGTAAATTCCAACAAGACCAATAATCTCAACCCTCAATCCAGCTTCTTCAAAAACCTCTCTTATGCATGCTTGTTCAGGAGTTTCACCCTCATCTATCATGCCCCCAGGAATTACCCATAAATTATCTCTCTTTCTTTTAACTAAAACAACCTCTTTCTTCTCTTTATCATATATAATCCCTTGCGCACCAAATAATTCATAGTTTTCCATTGTAAAGCCTCATAGTCTTCTCAAGAATATTGTCCCATCTGTAATTCTTTGCCTTCTCAATATTATTTTTTCTTATTTTTTCCCTTAATTTCTTATTTTTCAGCAGCAAGATAATTTTTTCCTTAAGCTTTTCAATATTTCCATAAGGCACAAGAAAGCCATTTTCATTATTTTTCATCTCATATGGAATCCCATTCACAGGGGTTGCAACCAAAGGCAATCCAGACGCCATTGCCTCAAACATTGTCAATGGCAATCCTTCCCTAAAGCTCGGCAGGACAAACACATCAGCAGATTGATACATCTTTATTATTTCTTTTTTATCTCTCGTTGCTTCAAGAAGCATTATTCTTTTTTCATTTCCAATAAGCCCTTTGACTTTCTCCTTAAGCCCCTCATCAGGCCCTCTTAAAACAAATCTCGCATTTGGCATCTCTTTCAAGACAAGATGCGCTGCCTCAACAAACTTATCAGGCGCTTTTGTAACATTCAGTCTTCCAAAAAACAATATCATTTCCTTTTTTATCCCAAGTTTTTTCTTAAAATCATTAGTCCTTTCTTTTTCAAAAAATTCACTTCCCATTCCATTTGGGATTATAGCAATCTTGTTTTTGCTTCCCCCATATTTTTTAATAAAATCAATTTCCCAAGGAGTAATTGCAATTATTTTGTCTGTCATTAGTAGCGCAATTCTTGAAAATATATTATAACTTAATAAAATTCCAATTCTCCCAGCAAGAGAGCGGTGCGCGTCAGTCCAAGGGCAATGAGTTGTGTGAATATGCTTCGCCCCGCTTAACTTTGCAGCAAATGCAGCAAGAACAAAATGCAAATGCCCAAAAACATGGCTGTGTATAACGTCAAACTTTCCCTTGAGCAAGCGGGAAAAAACTCCCGGCCATATTGTAGCGAAATTAGCAATTCTTGCATAATGCTTGCATCTATGGACATAAACTCCGTTAATTATTTCCTCCTTTTTTCTTATTCTTTTTTTCTTGTCCCAGTCGGGGGCAAAAACATGCACTTCATGCCCTAGCTTCGTCTGCCTTCTTGCCAGTTCTTCAACTACTTGCCCAACCCCGCTTATTGCAGGGGCATATTCCGAGCAAACATGCGCTATTCTCATTAAAATTCAAAAATGCAGGGGTTTATAAGCATTTAGCCAAGCGTCAAGCACGCCATAAGCAAATACAGATACATGGGCAACAACATGCTTTGACGAAAATTCACATTTTAAATCTTCCTAGATTTAAGGCTTTCCTTTATTTCCCAATACAATTCATTCAAATTATTTGAGCCATCAAGAACAATAGTCTTGCAGGGCTTTTTTAGGCTAAGCAGGTGTTCGTAAAAATAATCATACTTCTCTTTTGGAGTCTTATAGCTCCTTTTTCTCATTGTCTTTATATTTGTTTTTATCACAACACAAAGGTCTGGCTTTGGCGTTATAAAAGAGAAAAGCTTCTGTTTCCATGAGCTTGCAAAGGCAAGCTCATCATAAAAATACCTATCAAACAATATTATTTCTGCATCTGAAAATAAAACTTTTAAATATCTCTGCCAGAGTTCGGCATAATAAATCAGATAAAACAAAAAGCTTCTGTTTCTAAATCTATCAATTCTTTCCTTTTCTTCTTTTCTTCTTTTCAAATAGAAGTTTGAAATTGCCTTCAGTAGAGGATTGTGAAAATCTTTCCACCCAAATACAAAGCTTTCTGCTTTTATCCCTTCTTTCCTCAATTCTTTTTTAACAAATTCAATAAGCGTGCTCTTTCCCGAGCCGTCGCTTCCTAAAAAGACAAGTTTGGTTTTCATCTTATTATATGATAAGATAACAGGTTTTAAAATATGTTTGAATGCCTTTATAACGCAGCAATCAGTGCCAAGTGCTTAAGAAGGGAGTTGAATAAACATTCATCGGCAAGATGGTATATGTTCCGAATATAAAATAGTTTATATCAGAAATAGAAAGATTTTTATGCTGGCTTCCTAATCTTGAGAAAGATAGAAGAGCCCCTATAAATCCTGCCAAATAGCAAAATATCAAGATAAACAATTCTGCTAAGCAAGCCAAGAAGAAAAAGCATGCTTGCCTTTGGCATTTTAATATTCTTTATGTCTTCTTTAATACTTTGCCCCCCTCTTGATGATTTCTTGCCTTTTAGCTTTTCCAAGGCCCTTGCAATAAAGTCCTTGAAAAACTCAATTATCTGCTTGAAAACCGCCCCATAATAGCGATGTTCCTCAATCTTTAGCCCATTTCTTTTTGCAAGATTTTCAAACTCTTCAAATTTTAATCTATTGAGGTGCCCTGAATATCTTTTCTCTGATTTTTTGAGCCTGCCGTCCATCAAGCCAAACATCCTTTTCCTTATTAAATCAATTCCATACCCATAATGTGTCGTATAAATAACAATTACTCCCCCAGGACACAGCACCCTGTTCAGCTCAGAAATCATCTTATTTAAGTCAGAAGGCAAAATATGCTCAAAAACATCCGCAAGAAGTATAGAATTAACACTTTTATCTTTCAATGGTATTGAGGTTGCAGAGCCTTTTACCTTTGCAATTTCTTTTTCAGGTATTTTGTCAAGAGCTTTCTGTGAAACGTCAAGCACAATCACTTTCTTAAAATAACGCAGAAAATGAAATGCCCAGTTGCCAACACCCCCTCCAACATCAAGAAAGACGTCTTTATTCTTAACATCAAGAGCCCATCCTAGAAATATTTTTAGCTTGACATAATTGCTGAACCATTTATGCTTTGAGCGGTTGATTGTCCAATAATCAGAACCATATTTTTCTTCATTGTATCCTTCGTAATCAAATTTATTCATTTGGCTTTTCAAATTTCACAACATATCCTGTTGCAAACATTTTTGAGAGGGGGCCCCATCTCTTTTTATATCTGCTCCAGAATAAATAAGATGTTGGAACAAGAAAAAAATCGCTGAATAAAATAGGATAAATTTTGATATTTCTAAATCCTGCTTTATGCAGAAGAAAACTCATATTTCCAACAGATATCCTGTCCATGTGCTGCTTGTTCATCTTAAAGCCAAGCATTCTTTTCAACATTAATGTTCTGGGATGGGGGTGCGATGTAACAATAAGCCCCTTTCCCCCAGGCAATAACAAATCATAAAATTTTTCTATCACTCTTGACTTATTTGGAATATACTCAATTGCTCTTGAGCAGAATAAAAAGTCAAATTTTTTATTTTTTAAATCTTCATCAAGAAAATTATTAACTATGGTTTTAACATTAGTTGTTTTTATCTGCTTTTTGAACTGGGCAATCATTTCTTTAGATATATCTAAGCAGGTAAATCTGGCTTTTGGATATTTTTTCAGAAGCAATCTGGTCCAGGTCCCGGGTCCGCATCCAACCTCAAGGCAGTTTTTAAAATTAATATCTCTTAAATGATAAAGCAGGCTTATAGTAGAAAATTTAAACTGCCTTCTTTTTGCGGGAGTTTCAAACCATCTCCTGTATTCATACTTATTGCCATAGAGCTTGCTTGCCTTATAGTCATAAAAGCCCCGCATCCACTTCCCAAATTCAACTTGTTTTTTAGTCAAATTTTCCATGTTCTATTGCCTTATTAAGACTTTTTAAATTTAGTTGTTAATGTTTTTTAAGCTCAATCCTTATTGCGTAAGTCAATGAGGCAAGCGTTATTCCTGCAAGATTAATCATCAAGTCGCTTACTGCCATAGACCTTCCAGGCACAAAATACTGGTGTATTTCATCTGTCACTCCATACAGGAAAGCCATCACAATACTAATAAGCACAAGCATAAAATAGCCCTTTCTTTCGCCTTTTACTACAGCAATGCATAAAAATAGAGAAAGAGAAAAATAACTTATGAGATGATACAAGACAGCATTTATGTTTCCTGGCCCGCCTATGCTGCTATTTTTAAACTCAATAGATGAAATGTAAAACATGGCCCCCGCTATTGCAAAGACAGCAAGCCAAGCAAGAGCATTTTTTCTTTCAAACCATGATATCATTTTAATCCAAGATGAATAAGAATTTTATTGCACGAACTTTCAATGTTTTCATTTAAGCTGTCAATTTCAATTTCAGGATTAGGAGGGGTTTCATAAGGCACATGCAAGCCAATAAAATTTTGCAATTCTCCGGATTCAGCTTTTTTGTACAAGCCCTTAACATCTCTTTTTTTGCATTCATCATAAGGGCAATTCACATAAATCTCAATAAAATTCTGTCCGAATGCCTTTCTGGCATTTTCTCTTGAACTTATAAAAGGGGAGATTATGGGCACAAGAATAAAATCAACTTTTCCAACCTGCTCTTTGCATAATTCAACTATTAATCTATTATTCTCTTTTATATCTTCAGGAGTGAAACCAAGATGAGTATGAAATTTTTTTCTAACATCATCTCCGTCAAAGACAGCATAGCTTTTCCCTAATCTAGAAAATTCCTTTATCAAATTATCCGAAATTGTTGTTTTTCCGCTGCCGGAGAGCCCGCTAAACCACAAAATTTTTGTCATTCTACAAATACCTTTTCGCCTCTTTTAATCATGTCAATTAGCATGTCAGATATCTCTGGCCTCATAAACCATTCAGGGGGCCTTTTCCCCGCTTTTAGCATTTCTCTTGCTTGCGTGCCGGAAATGTCCTGCCTGTTTTCTGCCGGATGACTGATAAAATCAGGCTCATGTATATGCTTTTCTTCTATGTCAGAGTAAAATACTTTGTCAAATTTTATCAGCTCAATTCCAAGCTCTTCCTTGCTGAATTTATCAAAGATTTTATGGGAATCATTTGGTCCATAAAAGTTTCCAACGCCGGTGTGGTCTCTTCCAACGATGAAATGAGAGCATCCAAAATTTTTTCTTGTTAGCGCGGTAAATATTGCTTCTCTTGGCCCGCCATATCTTGAATATGTTGCGAATGTGCCCATTATCACTTTTGATTTTGGATAAAAATGTTCTATCATCTTTTCATAAGATTTAACAATGGCTTCAGCTTCAAAATCCCCTAATTTCTTCTTTCCAATTACAGGATGAATAAATAACCCATCGCACAAGCCTTTCTCCAAGGCGGTCAATTGTATGAACTCATGAGATCTATGTATAACATTTCTTGTATGAAATCCTACAACTCTGCTCCAGCCCCTCTCTGAGAAGAGTTTTCTCGTTTGCTGCGGTGTTAGTTCATGAACTTTGTAAGGTGAATTTCTTTTCTTCAGAAGAGTTATCTTTCCCGCCAATAACCAACTTGGCCCCTCAAGCATTTTCTTGGCTCCAGGATGTTTTGTATCAAGATAGCCATAAATTTTCATGGCAGATTCTTCTTTATTTATTTCATAAATTTCTTCAAGATTAAGAATTCCATAAATTTCACCATTGTAAGAAAGCCCAACCAAATCTCCAATTTTTAGTTTTTCTTTTTGCTCTTTGCTTGTTCCAAGAGTTATAGGCAGGGGCCAGACAATTCCATTCGCTAATTTCATGTTGCTTATAACAGAATGAAAATCTTTGCTTCCCATAAATCCTTCAAGAGGGCTAAACGAGCCTACTGCAATTTGCTCAATGTCCATCAAGGTCTCTAAGTCAATTTCAATATTTTTTGATGGCATCTCTCCTTTTTAGTTTGGCAGAAACCTGTTTATCAGCTTTCCACAATGGGGTTTTACAAGGAGCCCAGGAACGTTCTGGCCAAGCAGATAATCTTTTTTCTCAATTTGCTCAAATACATTCTTTCCATCTTTGACAAATTCAATCTGATTTATGAGAGCGTTAAGCATATTAACTGTTTCAATAGGATATTTCCCAACAGCAACTTCCTTGGTCAAGGCAATGCCTGTTGCGCCATCCAAAATTATATTAATAATATCGCTAACTTCTGCTCTGTTTGGCTTCAAAGACGAGGCCATTAGCTCTAATGTATTCGTGGCAACAAAAGCCTCTTTTCCCAATTCTCTTACTTTTTTTAAAATATATTTTTGTATCAAGGGGATTCTTTCCAATGGAACTTGATGGCTTAAATCCCCCCTATCTATTAAAATTCCATCAGATGCTTTTGCTATTTCAATAAAATTTTCAAGCCCCTTTCTTGATTCTATTTTAGAAAATAATATGGCTTCAGGATACATTCTTTTAAATCCAAGAACATCTTCAGCAGATTCCATAAACGACAAAGTGAAATGTTTTATTCCATATTTTTTTGCAATTTTTATGGCACTATGGTCTTTGCTGCTAAACGGAGGCAGGCTGAAAGTCGGACTTTCAATCTGAACAGCCTTTCTGCCTCCAACTTTTCCACCAATAATTACCTTTGTTTTCAAGCAGTTCCCAGACGAGGATATCACTCTGAGAAGAACAGAGTTAAAATCAAGAGAAATTAAGTCTCCTTCAGCTAGTTTGCTTATCACGCTGATTGGAGTTAAAAAAATATTAGATTCATCGCATTTTATGTCTTTTCAGTGTATATTAGCTGTCCCGCCCTCCTCAAATCCTATTTCCTGGCGATTTCCAGTTCTTACCTGCGAGCCCTCTGTATCTATTATTACAGGAACGCCATATCCAATTATGTCTTTGATTCTTGCCTCTATTTCATTTTCATCTGTATGAGACAAATTTATCCTAAAAAAGCCGACTTTTCTATCTGCCAGCTTTTCTAATATATCTGGCTTATTCGAGCCAGGGCCAATTGTTGCTATCACCTTTGTCATTTTTTTAATATTTCAAGCCCATTTATAAGTATTTCTGCATCTAATTATAGTGTGTAGCCCACACACATTTGTCACCACCCCTAAAATAACTTATCGAATGCAAAATAAATGTCTGCTGGAGCTTTCCCATGCAGACTAGAATGGGGGCGAAAATGATTGTATCTCATTCTAAAGCAGTCTAAGCTCTTCCTGCAGAATGGAAGTTCATTAGCTAATGTCTGAAAGAATCTTTCTATCTTTCCTGTTGTAGTTGGACTGTGAATTGCTGTTCTAATATGCTTTATTTTATTTCTGTTGCACCACCTATCAAACTTAGAATGCTTGCTTCTGAACCCAAACACAGAACCATTATCAGATAGTATTTCTCTGGGCTTTCCATGAATCTTTATTATTCCATCTAAGATTTTTGTTATAATCTTAGTTGAAGTATTGTTTATCTCAAACAATCCTAAACAATATCTTGAGCAGTCATCAATAACTGCAAAACAATATTTTCCATCAACTTTTTGGTCACTAACATCCATCTGCCAAAGAGAGTTAGGATGGTCTCGTTGCCATCGAATATATTTTATCCTTTTTCTTCTTCCATCAATCTTCCTAAGAAGATTGTATCTACTTAATATTTTGTTTATTGTTGTATGGCTTAATCCAACATAACTCGCTATCTTCCATTCTCCAAATCCCGTCTTCTTTTTTAATGCAATTATTTCTTGTTTTTGCAATTCAGTCACCTTATAATAAATCTTGAAAGGTCTTCTTGATTTATCTTTCAAATCCCATTCAGAAGAATTAATTTTCTTTTCCCATCTTTTTAGCGTTCTAATGCTTACATCATAGTTTAATGCGCTCTTCAGTAACTTTCTGGATTGTGCATAGGAATGTCCTTCGATCCTCAGTTTGAAAAATTCTTTTCTAATCTCTTCTTTTTTCATTAGTTCTGCACAAAATCATTGCAGAACTAATTTTCGGTTGACTGGTGACATATGTCACTTGGTCGCACATGTTTTCAGATAAGCAATAAACCTTTATACCCTAATAATTTTAAGGAGGAGTAACAGCGGGGATGCCGGAGTGGTCAAACGGGCGACGTTTAGGCCGTCGTAGCTTAGTGCTTGCGGAGGTTCGAATCCTCCTCCCCGCATTCATGCCCTAAGGCATGCAATCCGAAGGATTTAACCAAATCAGGAATTCAAATTCTCTCCAAACAAAACTAATATCCCATCTTCTTTGTTCATATTCTTAATTTTACCCAATAGGGCGTAAAAATAATCGGAAATATAAGGCCCCCCATCTAAAAGTTGTAATGTCCAATTGCTATCAGTAAATATAAAGGCCACAACATAATTCGAAGCTCGAACAATCACCCGCCCAGTTTTTCCTTCCAAAGTTACTTTATCTGTAACTAATGCTGTATTTGAAACCCAACCACCTTCATTATTAGCTAAAGTTCTAGTTATAAGCAAATTCAGCCCCTCTATAAAACTCTTTCTTTGAAATTTCTTAATATAATCAACAACAGCATCATGATCATACCCCTGACCAAAAATAAAACCATAAGACCAGCTGATAATTCTATTTTGCGTGTCACTAATTGGACCCAGATTCGTAACTTTATTCCAAGGTACCCTAGCAAAAGAATCAAGCTGATAATACCATTCCCTATCGTACTTAAATTCTATATTAGCTTTCCTTGTACCATCTTGGAAAATAAAGATAATTTTACTTTCAGCCAATTTCTCACTAATCTGCTGAACAGCGTTTTCTTGTGTTGCTGCAGGTGTTGCAGGTTGTGTTGCTGCCGGCAATTGTTCCGTGTTGCCAACATACATTGGACTCTTTTCTTTGATAACTGTTTTAGAACTATCTTTTACAAAACCCATTTCAATTTGAAGTTTATATTTTCTTCCATTAATTTGTCCTAAATGATTAATCGTGGCCTGATCCACTCTAAGATTTATATTAGCAAAATAATCAACTCCTTGAGTTAGAATTTCATTAGGAATAATTTTTATAATGTCATTCTCAATATTACCAACTTCTATCTGAGAAACTCTATGAGAAAGACTGATAGTTTCCACAGAGATTTTAACTTTATTACCTTCAAAAGAAACACTCGTTGGTTGATTCTCAAAATAAAGAGTCCCTTCTCTCAAATCATAATAATTAGTACCCCTTGATCCTAATTGCCCCCCTTCTCCATTATCAGCAACCTGTTCGTCCGTCCTGCCACTTTTGTCACTACCACTAGCAGAACTAGGATGATCATATTCAGAAACCGCCCCTCCGAAAGGAATTCCAGAAGGCAAGGCATTCAAAAACACCCTCGCAACAACAGCCTCAACACGCGCCTTCAAAAGCGCAATCTGCGCTTTCTGGTGATTCATCACAACATTCTGAAGAACCAACCCAAATTTCTCATCAAATTCCTTTATTATCTCCTCCCTTTCATTAACAACCCCATTCGTACCTTTGTTACTATCTTTATATTTAGTTTCAAAATCATTAACTTTCTTATAAAATACTCCCTCTTTATCATTCAAAAGCCCCGCCACTTCGCTATCACTCAAAGCTCCAGCTCTCGCCCTTATATCCTTAATCTCACTCTGCTTCAAAATCTCAAGTGTAGCATTCTTTGCCCCTATATTTTCATCAGTTATTGCATTGCTGACGCTTCTCTTGTCAAGCCAGCACTTCATGCTTCCGCCACAGCTCCCAACTTCCTGATATCTTAATGGCTCTGTGCTTGAGCCAGGATTGCTTGTTGCGCATATTCTTACAATTCCTCTGTTGCTTGCCTGCGGCAGTGCAGTCTCGCTTATTCCAGACTGAATATTCGGCTGAAGCAGATTGCCAATATTTCCAGCATTCCCGCTTATGCACTCGCTCTCGCTTGTTATTTTTGTGTCTGTCAATTCCTGCTTCGCAAACTCATCTTTCAGATAATTAACAGCAAAGCTTGTTGAAACTTGTTTAAATCCGCACTTCTCCTGGTTGTTTATCCTGACACAAAGCTCTTTGTATCCTTCAGGAGCTGTAAAATCTTTTGTGTCAGAATCATACTGCCCTCTTTGTATATATCCGTCAGCAACCTGAACATAAGGCGCATTTGCATAATAAATGCTTTCAGGCGGATTCTTAAG
>Ga0233421_10000877_pt1 | contig 11585 bp, 14 predicted proteins | sample Watercolumn_Mata_3_FD_182725 | JGI IMG/M metagenome (GOLD analysis project Ga0233421, IMG submission 182725) | Freshwater microbial communities from Lake Matano, South Sulawesi, Indonesia - Watercolumn_Matano_2014_107_MG | ecosystem: Environmental > Aquatic > Freshwater > Lake | place... | reverse complement strand
TTATATTAAAATTATTTAATAATATTTTAAAATGAGCACGAATAATTTATTTTTCTCAAGAAGAGGAAATGTTTTTTTAAAATTATTTGTTGGAATTTTTTTGGCTTTAATAATTGTTTTTATTTTCTTATATTATTTAATCTATCATACTTCTCCTTCTGTTCAATCTGTTTATATTCCTGAAATTGATTTAGTTGAAGGGACTTTTTTGAAAGTTACAGAAGGTTCTCAAATAAACTTGAGTTATGGTGCTGAAGAGTATAATTTTATAATTTATTCCATATCTTCACATAAGTTTGTCTTAAAAAATGATTTAAATTCAGAAATAGAATACAACAAAACAAAAAATTTTGATTTGGATAATGATGGAAAAGGAGATATTTCTATTGAAGCAAAATTTTTAGATAGAGATTTAATTAATATTTCAATTATGGGTCTTTCCTTGATTGACTGCCCTGAAAATTGGTATTGCACAAATTGGACACCCTGTATAAATAATTTTAAAGAAAGAAAATGCATTGATTTTAATCTCTGTGGAACAGAAAATCAAAAACCTGAATTTGAAAAATCTTGCATGGGGGAATTTAATCAAAATACTTCGAGTTCTGTTGTTAATCATTTTGAAAATTTAACTGATTTTTTTGATTGCGGTTTTGAAAATTCAACTATTATAAATGGATGTTTTATTCAATCTGTTGATGAATGCAATAAATCTAAATTAATAAGTAAAATAAATTTATTTTATGAGGGATTTTTATTTAATTCAACAAATTTGTTAGCAGTTAAAAGCGATTCAAATAATTCTTGTTATTATTATCAAAAAAACTTAAATTCTTTTTTTGAATTTAGTGAAGAACTTGTAGAAGAATTAATTGCTCAAGGATATTCCCAGAAAGAAATTTCTGATGAAGAAAAAGCAATGAATGATTCTGCGCAAAATTTTGTTGGACTTTGGACTCAATGCCTGTTTAATAAAGAAGATTTAAAACAAGTTTTTGAAAATTGGAAGACTGGGAATTATCAGGGTGGAGAAAATTGTGATTTTGTGAATGGAGAATTATTCTGCCAGTATTCTGGTGATTTTAAATCTGCGATTCAATGTGGAGGTGGAATTTAGATTTTGAATAATTTTTAATTTTTCAAAACATTTATATAATTAAATTCATTTGATTTGTTAATGAAAATGAAAGGAGGTAAAATGTCAAAAAATAATTCGTGGTTGATTTGGTTAGTTGCTATCGTCGCTGTTGTTGCTTTAATTGTCGCTGTTATAGCAATTGCAAAAGTTAATGTGACTGGGCAAGGAATTTTTGAATGGTTTAAAAAAGAATCTTCTCAAACTCAACAACAATTTCAGATTGCAGAATCTCGAGGAATTTTAGCTGATGCATATCTTTCAATTGGCGGTGATGAAAATTTTCTAAAAGATTATGAAGTAAAATACGACGCTGATGGAAATTTGATTTATGAAATTATTAATGGGATATGTACCGGAGAGTGTGGGGATGAAATTTATTATGCACCAGAATGTAACACTTATAGATCTTGCACTGACAAATTTGATTGTCCTGTGAATTCTAATTGTGAATGCGGATATGTTGCAAAATGCGGGAATACAAAGAAATACTGTAAGAACTGTCAACCTTCCAGTTCGTAAATTTTTATTATTTTTTATTTTAGATAATAATTTTTGGTAATAGTATCATAAGTAAAACGATAAGTTTTAATGTTTTTTAATAAAATGTTTGTTTTTCCTTCAAAGATTTCTGGTTCTTTATTAATTTGTTTTTCTGCATCTTTAAATAAATTAGAAATTGGTTTAAATGTAGGCTCACCTATTCGAGAAATTAATAAATCTATTTTTCCTTCTCTATTACGAAAAATTGTGCTTATAAAATAAATTTGATTTGGGTCACTTCCGAAATATCTTTCTCTTGAAATAAGATGGCTGTTTCTATCAAATTTAAATACTATTGAATCTCCTTTATAATTTGGTTGGTCAGAATCATACATAAATCCTGAAAATATTGTAGAATCAGAATTAAATGAAAACTCTGGACGAGGTTGAGCAAGCTCTTTTTTAGTTGCGTTTTCTGCAGACAAATCAAAAGGTTTATTTTTTTCTTGCACCATTAAGCAAGTGTATAAACTAAAAGCAACTCCGATTGTAAGAACTCCTTTAATTAATTTGTTCCAAATATTTTTCATACTTCTTTAGAGATTGTGAAGTTTATAAATGTTTTGTTATTGTTACTATCTTTAAATTACACCTATAATAATCTTTTATTACTTTTTTATTTTTAGATTATTTTTGTGTTATTTTTGAAATTTAATATATATTTTTTACAAACTAAATTTATTTAAAGCAAAGATTATTGTATTTTTCATAAAACTGAAAGGAGGTTAAAAAATGGTATTAGATTTTGCAAAAGAAGCAATAAAAAATGCAGAAACACACAGCATTAACTTTGATGAATTGAAAGCTGGAAAAGCAAATATTAAAGTTGTTGGTTGTGGTGGATGCGGTTGTAACATGGTTACTTGGCTTTTCAATAAAGGTATCAACGGCGCTACTGTTTACGGAGTGAATACTGATGCTTTGCATCTTAGTGTTACTAAAGCTGATGAAAAAATTCTTATTGGTAAAGAATTAACTCGTGGTTTAGGTGCAGGTGGTAGAGCTACAAAAGGTAGAGAAGCAGCTAAAGAATCTTTGGTTGATTTGAAAAAAGCAGTAAGTGGTGCTGACATGGTTTTTGTCCTTGCTGGTGAAGGCGGAGGAACAGGAACAGGTGCTGCTCCAGTTGTTGCTCAGTTAGCTAAAGAAACAGGTGCTATTGTTATTGGTGTAGTTACAATGCCTTTTGAATCTGAAAAAGCAAGAATTGATAAAGCAGAATTTGGGCTTCAAGAATTGAGAGAAGTTACAAATACAAGTATTGTGTTAGACAACAACCGATTAGTTGACATTGCAGGACAGCTTCCATTAGAACAAGCGTTTGCTGTTGCGAATGAACTTGTGAGCACTATGGTTAAAGGTATTGTTGAAACAATTACTCTTCCAAGTTTAATTAATCTTGACTATGCAGATGTATCTACTGTTATGAAAGCAGGAGGCATGTCTGTTATTGGAATTGGTGAATCAGATGCAGCTGACCGTGTAACTGAAGCAGTTAAGCAGGCTCTTACACATCCTCTACTTGACGTGGATTACAGAGGTGCTAGCGGTGCTTTAATACACATCACATGCGGACCTGATTTAAAATTAGAAGAATTTGATGTTATTGGTAGAACAGTTTCAGAAAATCTTAATCCAGAAGCACAAGTTATAATTGGTGCAAGAATTTCTAAGGATTTTGTTGGAAAAGTTAGAGTTATCACAATTATGACTGGAGTTAAATCTCCTTATGTGCTTGGCAAAGATATGGAAGAAGAAAGAGTTCCAATGTCAAGAGAAATGTCTGAATGGGGAATTGATATAATCGGATAAAAGAAACTCGTTAGTTTCTTTTAAACTTCCTCGAAACTCTGAACAGCGATTTCTAATTGCCTCTGGTGAAATCGTGGAAGAATGCTTTATTTAACTTTTTTATTTTTCTTTTTCCTCGGGGAAACCCGGGGATTTTAATTTTTATGTTTCGAAATGTTTATAAATTATTATTATTATTATTGTATGGTTGAAGAAATAGGTTCTAAAGATAAGTATTTAGAAAGATTTAATTCTATTTTAAAGAATATAGAAATTGCTAATCAAAAAGGTTCTAAGATTAAATATCAGCAAGAATACAAAAATGCAATAAAAAATCTTAAAGAGAGATTTATTAATGGCAAATATATTTCAGTTGATTCTCATTTTATGGATTACATCGCTAGAGATACAATTAATTGGATAGGAGATCGTGGAAAAGGGTGGGTGGCTAAATTTGCTAATGAAGGATTTAAACAGGCAATAAAATATGGGGATATTTCTATGGCAATTAATGCATATAAAATATATGAAAATTTAGGAAGAGGTGAAAGTCCAAGTGTTAAAAACAGACTTCTTAAAGCATTCGCTAAATCTAAAGATGTTAAGCGAGAAAATATAGACTTTATTGAAAATGTTTTAAAGAAAAAACCTGTTAAGGGTATTGAATCAAGAGTTCTCCCATCTGTTTTCGGCGCTATCACACTCGCAGGAATTTTATTCGGAGCAAATGGCTTTACTGGCGCTGTGGTCGGCATAACTGAAAAATCTTCTTTAACACTTGGTGTTGGCTTGTTTCTTGCAGGTATTTTAGGTTTGTTTATTTCTCGGGGAAAATTTTGAGTTTAATACAAAAAATATTTCTACAGCGTGTAATTCTTTGAACTTTTTTCAATCGCGAATTTATATCTAAATTCTTTAATCAAAATATTTACAATAAAACCATTGCGTAAGGAATTCCTTGAATTTTTAAAACTGAATTTTCTGAGATGATTCTTGATTTAATTGCTGTTTGCACAGAGCGTTCTCCAACAATGTTAAAAGTTGCGTCTTCAGCAGACATGTCTTTTATAATTTTAATAACTTCTGCCTCTGATTTGATTTCTCCTTTATAAAAATTTTCTTTAATATCTAACTGATATTCTCCTTCTTCAAAAGTTTTTCCAATTAATTCTTTATCACATATTGCAACAACATATCTGTATGAATCAATTATATTTACAAACATAAAAGATGAAAAAAATTAAAGTTTATAAGCCTATTTATTTATTTTTTGCAGCGAAGTCCTTGCCAACAACTCTCCAGCATTCATGGGGGCCTGCTGGTGATTTAGCAACAGCAAAATTTCTTCCACCTTTATTCACAATCTTGTAGTCTGCTGTTTTAAACTTGTTTTTAGTCTTCACATCAAAAAATTCAATGTTTTCTTTTGCCATATTTCCTCCTTTTTATTGTCGGATTAATCTTTAAATGAAACGGGTTTTTTAAATGTTATTAAACTTAAGACTTTCCTCTTAGAGAATGTTTTGCGCCACATGCGAGACATTTTAAAAAATTAATTCTATCTTCTTTTATAATTTCTGTATCAGGTTTTTTACATTCTTTGCAAAGCACAAATTCATTAATATATTCTTCAATCTTTTGATTTATTTTTTTACTCGGAATTTTATTATTTAAAATTAATCTCTCGCCTTCTTTTTGTCCAGATGTTGCCAATTCTTTTAAAAGAAATTTCTGAAAATGTTCGGGATTTCTTCTAATCTGCGACGCTATCTGAAAGAAATTAGTTAAAATTGTCTTTTTACCTTCAAAAAGCCCTTCTATTTTTGGAATCTCAAATCTTTCTCCATTTTCTTCGACTTTTTTTATCTTAGAATAAGCTTCATTTAACAATTGTTCATAGTTCTCCATGAATTAATTGCGAAACTGCACTATATAAATTCTCCTAAAATCAGGATTCTGAAAACTTTAAATATATCTTGTTCTTTAGAATTAAATAAAATGGTTTATAAGAAATATATAAAAAAGAATGGAAAAATATACGGCCCTTATGATTATCAGAGCAAACGAGTAGATGGAAAAGTCATTTCAGAATATGTTGGTTCAAAAAATAAAACACCTTCTCTAAAAAAAATTTATCTTTTCTTAACAGCAATAATCCTCGTCGCTGTTTTATTGATTTATTTATTTTTCATAATAAAACCAAACACAGGAAATATAGTTTCAAACATTGCTGATAATTTTAAAAAACAAGAGATTCAACAAGAATCAAATATTGATCCTGCAAAATTAGCATCACAAGAAAAAATTGAAACATTAAAAAATCTCGGTGACAGCGTCGTGCAACAAACAGCAAGAAATTATAAAGATTGGATAATTGTAACATTCAAAGTCGGTGACTATGTAATTGAGTATTCTTACAGCAACACTTTAACAAAAGATGAATTAAATTCTCTTATAGAAAAAGATAAAGAAAATTGGTTAAATAAAATTTCTGGATAACTCTTTTTTATATCCAGATTTTTTTGCCCAAAACGCAAGTTGAAGAATACAACCTCTGACATCATATCTTTTTGCTAAATCCAAGGTAAATTCTTCTGCTTTTAAATATTTAATCCCCTTCAATCCATTTTTTGTTTGTTTCATAGAATAAACATCTGTATTCCATCTGACCCTATTTATTTTTGATCGAGAAATTTCACAAGGATACCCATAAAAATATAAAATCTCATTCATCCATGAATCAATTGGAACAACATATTCGGCACCGCACATTCTCATTAACATTGAAGAAATTTTTTCACCAACCCCTTTTAATTCTTTCATTAAATTTTTTCGGAGCACAAACTCTGAATCTTTATCTTTTCCTAAACCAGACTTAATTTTTTCTAAAAGACAAAGTTTATCCCAATTCTTAGCAATCTGCACAATATAATTTGCTTTTTGATTCTGTGGCGCGACTCCTGCTTTTTTTAATATTTCTCTTAAATAAAGTTCATTATTCGAGATGTCTTCAATAGATGAAATTTCTGAATTAAATATCTCCTCAAATCCTTTTAATTGGGTTAGGTAATCTTGACGCGGAGAGAGTAAGCAATAAACCAACCCCCTAAAAACCCCTTCAGAATTAATTTTTTCATTATCAAAAACAATTTCAGCTTCCTTTTTATAAACTTTTCTTGCTAAATGAAAATCATCTTCCGTAAGAAACAAATCAGACAATTTAAAAATTTTATAACGACTGCCGTCTTTATCAATCCGCTCTTGTGCTTTTTTAATATCATATATCACGTTCTCTAAAATTCTGCATTTATTTTCTTTCATATTTAAACGAGATTAAAATTGTAGTATAAATAGATTGTGGTGCTACAAAAATAATTATTTAATATCTCCTTTCTCAATCAAAAAAATAATATTCGGAGCAACATTGTGTTTTCCTTTTTTAATTTCTTCAATATCTAACCATATAATCTTTTGAATTGGAGGAATTTGTTTTAATTCAGATTTATTTTTCAATTTCGCTAAATAATGAATCAAAACAATACACATTTTTTTTGATGTTTGCGGATTTTTCCATAAGATTATTGGATGCAAAGGCTTAATTATTTCTATTTCAGCATTTATTTCTTCTTTTGTTTCTCTATGACAAGTCATTTCCAAATCTTCAATTCCTTCTTCAATTGTTCCACCAGGCAATTTGTAAAAATCGTCTTTTTCATCTTTAATAAATAATAATTTTCCTTTTTCAATAATTACAGGTCCAGAAGCGAGTGTGTATTTCATAAAATAAGACATACAAATATATTTAAATAAGTTATGAAAAAGAATTTTATGGGTTTAAAGATTATTTACACTTCAGAAGAAAGAAAACTATTCAAAAGTTTGAATATTCCAATCAAAATTCAGAATTATCTTAATTCTTTAGCATATAACCCCTACTTAGAATGTTGCTCTCCAAGGAATGTGATAAAAAATCAAAGAGCAAATTGTTCTGAAGGAGCAATCTTTGCTGCAGCATGTTTACAATTTCATAACCAAACTCCATTTATAATGGATTTAAAAGCAGAAAAAGCAAAGATGACGACCATGTAATAGCTATTTACAGATTTGAAGGAAAACTCGGTGCAATAGCAAAATCAAACTTTACAACATTAAAATTCAGAGAACCTGTTTATAATAACTTAAGAGAAATTGGAATATCTTATTTTGACTTTTATTTTAATAAATTAGGAGAAAAAACTTTAAGAGAACTTTCAGAATTATTAGATTTGTCTTTTTTTGATGAAAGAAGATGGCAAATATCTAAACAAGAAGTAGATTACATTACAGAAAAGTTAGATAGAATGCCTCACCATCAAATTCTCTCAAAAAAAGCAATAAAAAATTTAAGTTTTGTAAGTAAAGATTTGTTAAAAGCAGGACTTTTAAATTCAAACCCAAAAGGATTGTTCAAAATTTAAAATTCACAAAAGATCACAAATATTTAACCATATAAGTATTTTCTAAATCATAACCCAAATTTTTGTAATATTCGCGAACACCAACTCCTGAAATAACAGAAATCTTTTTGCATCTTTCTTTTTTCGCAATTTCTTCTGCTTTCTTCATTAATTTTTTTCCTAATCCAAGATGTTGTGAATTTTTTCCTTTTTCTCTTAGTTTAAGCGCCTGTCCATAAACATGAACTTCACGAATTATTGCTGTTTTTTTATTTTGTGATTTTTTAATAATTCTCAATCTTAAAAGTCCAAATAAAACATCGTCTTTATTTACAATCTCCAAAAAATATTCATTCCCTTCAGAAGATTCATATTTTGTAATTTTCAATTTCAAATTTTTATTTAAATTTTTTTTATCTCTTAAAACAAATCCAACCTCTCTAAATCTAATTTCTTTAATTTTAGAATTTTTCTCTCTTAATTCTTTTTCAATATTTGCTCGCAGATCAATTTCTTTTGTCCCAGCAACAATATAATCTGGATGAATTTCTCTCATAATTCTCATAACTCGGCAATATCTTGGCACAATTTTCAACATTGAAATCAAAATTTTTTCTGTTTCTTCTTTAGTGTAGGGTTTGTATTTTTTATTCCAATATAATTTTTCCAATTCAGAGTTAGGCATAACTTGGCATGGATAAATTTTCAGTTGATCAGGTTTAAATCTTGAATCAGAAAATAATTTTTTGAATAATTGCATATCTTTTTTTAAATTTGAACCAGGCAAATCAGGCATAATATGATAACCAACTTTAAAACCTGCATTTTTCAAAGCACGAGTGGATTCAACAACATCAGAAATTTTGTGCCCGCGATTAATCAAGTTATAAATTTTATCGTCGATAATCTGGACTCCTAATTCAACTCTCGTAACTCCAAATTTCATAATTCTATCAATAAATTCAATGCAAATATCTGGACGAGTTTCAACACAAAGAGCAACGCATCTATGTTTTGATTTTTCATTTAATTTTTGTGCTTCTAAAAGATTTTTTGATTTAAATTCATTCAAACCATCATAAATTCCTTTAATAAATTCATATTGAAATTTTTTTGGATATTGTAAAAATGTTCCACCCATAATTATTACTTCAATTTTTTCTGTCGGATGATTCATAACTTCAAACGCTTCTAAACTTGCGCGAACTTGTTTAAAAGAATCATAATTTAATTCTTTCGCCCGCAAAACAACAGGGCTTTTTGGAGTATAACTTTGAGGAACATTTAAGTTCGGACAATAAATGCAACTTCCATGCAAACATCTTCGAGGAGGGAGCATAACTGCAATAGGAGTTATTCCTGAAATTGTCTTTGATGGTTTTCGAATTTCGTTTTTTGCAGGTTTTAACATATATTTTTAGAATATATCTATTATTTAAATTATTCTTTAACATTAATATTTAGGGTCTTTTTAGGAATTGAATTACCAAAATGGACTTCTATTTTCTTAATAGGGATTCCGGAAATTTTATTTTTTATAGTGGTTGGTTTAATTTATTATAAGATTGATGAAAATTAAAATCATTTATAATAATCATTCTCTCAACGCTTCCTTAATTATTTCATAAACTTCAGGATATTTATCAGGATAAACAAAATCCAAATGAAGAAATTTAAAAGTGTTCGGGCAAGTTCCATTCACATAATAATTCTTTGCATAACTCAAATAAGCAGTTTTATTCTCGACAATTCCATCTCCGTCTTCACCACCCATGTCGCATCCAACACCGATTATGTTATAGACGGGAATTTCCAAAACATCTTGCTTTAATTTATTAATCAGCAAACTATCGGATTTCATATCATCGCATTCTCTTGATGATCCAAACAATTTACAATAATCATAAATTTTTTCACTGATTCCATGATTTGGGGTTCCTAAAATTATTATCTTATCAACACTCTCTTCTCCGAAAATTTGCAAATACCGTCGAGAGACTATTCCACCCATACTATGGCAAACAATTATAACTTTGTTTTTTCCTGTTTCAGATTTAATTTCTTTAATAATTTCATTTAATCTAATAGCATAAGTATCAATGCTATCTTGTTTTGTTTGAATTATTTTAGTTGATTCATCATTTTTGTATATATCAAAATAATAACTAGCAACGAAACTCATGGGATAATTTAATTTTCCAAAAATTTTCTCTTCTCTTGAAACTGAAATAATTGTCCCAGCGTTAATATACCCTTCTTCCTCTAATTTTTCCTGCAAATCTTCAAAAGTATCAAAACTATATTCAGCAGAAACTTTGTGATTAAAACTATGTCCATGCACAAAAACAATTGGATAATTTAAATTAGGGTGGCTATTCCAACACGAACTGCAATTCCCGAGGAAACAACAATTTGATGCAGGCTCAGAAAAATTAATAGAAAAATTATTTTTAATTTCTATAAAATAGATTTTAGACAGATTAAAATTATTAATTTTTTCAGAAGCAAAACAGCAAGGTTCTTCTTCGAAAAGAATATTTTCTATTTTAGAAATAAATTGATAAATTTCAGAATAATTGATTTTGTCTTCGATGATTTCATTAAATTCCATTATTAAAGAATTAATTTCCAAAGTTTCATTGAAAGAAACATTTTTATTTTTAAATTCTTCCAATTTCTCTCTTGCATAGGTTAAATTATCAAATAAATAATTATTTTCTAAAACTAATTCTTGAATAGCATTATTAAGCAAATCAAAATTTTTCTTAAGAACAATTAAGCCTTCCTCGGAATTATAAATTTCTTTCTCCAAAAAAAGATAATTATTATTTTCCCAATCTTTTTTCAAGTTAAAATAAGATTCATTCAACAAATTTATGGATTTTGAAACATTTTCAATTTCCTCTGAGAAGTTAATTGAATTGTTAAATTCAGATAATTTTAAAGAAATGTTTTTGAATTCAGAGAGATAATTCTCTAAATAATTAATTTCTGTAATACCAAAAGAAATGTTTTCTTTATATTTTTGCTTTAAAATCTTTTCTTCTTCGTTCAAATCATAATCTAAAGTTATCAAAATATTTTTTGATTTTTCTTCTCCACTTGTTTTGCAAAAAGCAGTTTTAATGCTCGTGCATTTTATTTCAAATCTGTATAAGTCTTGCCCACTTCCAAATTTATCTGAATAAATATAAAATTCTTGAATATTTTGCATTGCAGGTTTTAAATAAAATTTTTTTTCATCTAAAGTCTTTCCTGAACTTAAATCAATAAATTTAGAATGACAATTAGCACTGCAAAAAAAATTAGTGTAAATTTGGGATTCAAAAATTACTTTGTCTTCTTCATTATGATTTAAGAAAAAGTTTGTCTTATCTGCATTTAAACTGATTACAAAATCATTCCCAATCAAATAACGAAAATAAAGATAAGATTTTGTTACAAAAAACAAAATAATTAACAACAAAATTATTCCCACAACAATAAGACACTTTCTTTTAAACCATCTCTTTTTTTCAACTCTTTTCATAATATTATTTAAATTTGGTAATATAAAAAGTTATTTATGTAAAAATTTTTAATCTTCATTTTCTTTAAAAAAGTATGAAAACACAAAACCAACAAAATGTTTGGGATAATATTGCTTTAGAATGGAATGAATTTAAGACTGAACAAACAGG
>Ga0233421_10000876_pt1 | contig 11587 bp, 9 predicted proteins | sample Watercolumn_Mata_3_FD_182725 | JGI IMG/M metagenome (GOLD analysis project Ga0233421, IMG submission 182725) | Freshwater microbial communities from Lake Matano, South Sulawesi, Indonesia - Watercolumn_Matano_2014_107_MG | ecosystem: Environmental > Aquatic > Freshwater > Lake | place... | reverse complement strand
CTAGCGGGAATTCAATCAACGACATCAATAAAAGAAAATATTCCCAACACAATTGTTTTAAATCAGAATTTTCCAAACCCATTTAATCCTTCTACAGTTATCAGTTATCAGCTCGCCTCGCCTATGACAAGTAGAAGCGGCCAAACAGTTAACAGTTATGTTTCGTTAAAAGTTTATGATCAGTTAGGAAGAGAAGTAGCAACTCTTGTAAATGAAGAACAGCAACCTGGATTTTATAATTTTCAATTCTCAATTCTCAACACGCCTGCCGGCAGGCAAGGTTCTCAATTATCCAGCGGAATTTATTTTTACAGATTACAAGCAGGTAATTTTACCGACACGAAAAAAATGATTCTCATGAAATAGTATCATATGAAACTAACTATTAAAAACGTTAAACCGGAATGTTTTTAATTTATTAATCAGCTCTTCGGTGGGTGATTTTAATTTCAGATAGTAATTATTAAACTCTCTTCTAATCCTATAATTTTTTCTTAGCAGGTCAAAATGTTTTGATTGCACTTCAAAATTTTTATTTATACCATCTCTAAGTAGTCCATCATCAAATTCAATATCATATATGCTATTAGTTGTTTTCAAAAGATTTTGGCATAGTTCACGGTCATTATCAAATTCGATTGTTTCTTTTTCTATTTGCGGATATTTTGGTTTCCACGCAGGAGAAATATTTAAATAATTACAAAGTTTGTTATAAATTATTTCTGTTCCATTTACTTTGCCTTCAAGAGAATAACCAGCAATGTGTGCTGATCCATAACTAACTAACTCTAATAAACTGAAATCAATTAACGGTTCATTTTCCCAAACATCAAAAACAGTTATTAAATCTCTTCTTTCCATTAATCTTTTTTTGAGAGCTTGATTATTTACGACTTCACCTCGTGAAGTATTGATTAAAATTGTTCCGGGCTTGAGATCAGAGATTTCCTTTTCATCTATAAGATGAAAGGTTTTATCAATCCCGGCCATGTTTAATGGAACATGAAGTGTAATGATATCGCAATTTAAAATTTCTTTTAAATCCACAAATCCATTTTTACCATTTGCTCTTTGTAATGGAGGGTCATTCATAAAAACATTTAGACCAAGTTCTTTTGCAAAACGAACGACTTTGCTTCCGACATTACCGATTCCTACTACACCAATGGATTTATTTTCCAATGATAATTTCAATTTATAGGAGATGTTTAATATTGCGCTTATAAAATATTCAGCAACAGAATATGAATTACATCCTGCGGCATCTGTAAATACAATTTTCCGTGATGAAAGATAGTCCTTATCAACATGATCGGTTCCGGCAGTAGCTGTCGCAACAAATTTAATTTGAGTATTGTTTAAAAGGCTTTCGTCAACCTTTGTAATTGAACGAACTAATAAAATCTCGGCATCACTTAAAATTTCGTTGGTAATTTTTCTTCCATTTAATAGAATAATCTTTCCGAAGTTTTCAAATGCATCTTTTGCTTGCGGAATATTTTCATCAATAACAATTTTCATCTTCGTACTATTATTTTGTATGTAAATATAATTCATGCATAAGAAATAAACTCCCTTGCTCCGGAAATTTGAATACACTTTCTAAATGTTTATCTTTGCCCTAAATTTTTCAATGGAGTAGTATTAAACATGAATTTTAAGAAGCGTACGCATACATGTGGAGAATTAAGAGAAAGTCATATCGGCCAAACTGTGGTGCTTAATGGATGGGTTGCAATTCGTCGTGATCTTGGCGGAGTTATCTTTATTGAAGTTAGAGATCGTTTCGGATTGACTCAAATTGTATTTGAGCCATCATACAATTCCGAAACTCATGAACACGCAAAAAAGTTAAGAAGCGAATTTGTAATTTCTGTTGAAGGTAAAGTTCGTAAGCGACCTGAAGGAACCGAAAATCCATTATTGGCAACAGGAAATGTTGATGTTATGGTTGACAAGTTAATTATTCTTAATCAAGCAGATACACCTCCCTTTGCAATTGAAGATAATATTGATGCCCATGAAGATCTCCGCTTGAAGTATCGTTATTTAGATTTAAGAAGACCGCTAATGCAAAAAAATCTTTTCTTGCGTCATAAATTGTCTCAAGTTGCCAGAAAATATTTTGATGCTTGCGGTTTTATAGAAGTTGAAACTCCAATATTAATGAAAAGCACTCCGGAAGGTGCGCGTGATTTTCTTGTGCCAAGCAGAATGCATAAAGGAAAATTTTATGCTTTACCTCAATCACCTCAAACGTATAAACAAATTTTAATGGTTGCAGGATTAGACCGTTATTATCAAATTGTAAAATGTTTTCGAGATGAGGATCTACGCGCAGATCGTCAATATGAATTTACTCAAATTGATGTTGAAATGTCTTTTGTTGATGTTGAAGATGTTATTCAAATGATTGAAGGGTTGATGAAAAATTTCTTTAATGAAATTCTTGGTAACAATCTAACATTACCTCTGCCAAAACTAACGTTTGATGAAGCAATGGAGAAGTATGGCAGTGATAAACCCGATTTAAGATTCGATCTGGAAATGGTAACATTAAATGATGTGTTTGCTGAATCCGAGTTTAGAGTATTTAAAGAATCTGTTATAAATAATGGTATTGTTACTGGGCTATTGGCAAAAAATTGCGGTGAATATACACGTAACCAGCTTGATGTTATTACAGACTTCGTTAAAAAACTTGGTGCAGGCGGGTTAATTTGGATGCGAGTTAAAGAAAATGATCTTGATGCTCCAGTTGCAAAGTTTTTATCTGAGAAAGAAAAACAAAATATTATTATGAAGATGAAAGCTGAATCCGGCGATCTTCTTTTTATTCTAACGGGTAATAAGTTGAAAACACTTTCAATTATGGGCTCTCTTAGACTTGAGATGGCAAGACGGATGGAACTAATAAAATCTGATGCAGATCCGTCATTATTGTGGGTTACAGATTTCCCGCTATTTGAATGGGACGAAGAGACAAAAAGATTTTATGCAATGCATCATCCGTTTACTTCTCCAAGATTAGAAGATGTTCATCTAATGGATTCTAATCCGCAAGAAGTTAAAGCCCGTGCTTATGATCTTGTTCTTAATGGAAATGAAATAGCTGGCGGCAGTATCAGAATACATGATTCGAACTTACAAGCAAAGATGTTTCAAGTGCTTGGCATAAATGAAAAAGATGCAAACGAAAAATTTGGATTTTTAATGGGTGCATTTAAATATGGCGCCCCTCCTCATGGTGGAATTGCTTTTGGATTTGATAGATTGGCAATGTTATTCAGTAACTCAAGTTCGATAAGGGATGTTATTGCATTTCCAAAAACTTCTAGTGGTATGTCTTTAATGGATGATTCTCCTTCCGTGGTTGAAGAAACCCAATTAACTGAACTTCATATTCGTATAAAGAAGTAGATTACTAAATCCTTATTACATGTAAGATTTACCCTTCCATTCAATATTTAATTCAAAGAAGAATATTTTTCTTTAAAATATCCTTGTCATTAATTATATTATTCTTCAAAAAGTAAGGATTTTCATCTGACAGACAATTGGTTCAATAATTGAAAAGCTAACGCCATGTTGCTATTGTATTGATTATAATAGGAAAAAATTACCGACAGTTAATGGATACAAAAAAATGATTTCAAATTTTTCAATTAATTTATAAGAGGAATTTATGGGCCAGCAACAATTATTACTTATTGTACTTGGTGTTATCATAGTTGGTATAGCTGTAGTAGTTGGAATTAATTTATTTACAGCTAATTCACAACAAGCTAACCGTGATAACATTATTGCCGATTTAATTGCCGCAGGATCAATGGCACACCAATATTACCGTAAACCAGTAGCCTTAGGCGGAGGGGGTAATACATTTACAGGCTGGACTATGCCGGTTCAATTTTCACCCACTGTTGTAATGAGTGCACCTGTTACCGTTACAGTTGCAGCTCAATCTATTACTTTTGTTGCTGTTGGAAATGAAACTGGAAATGATGGATCAACAAAAGTAAAAGTTACAATGGTTCTTGGGCCAAATGGAATTACGTCAACAACAATTAACAATTAGTTTTCAATAAGAAACTTAATTTAATTAACAAGGTTCAATTTAACATAAGGAGTTGCAAACATGGGTCAACAACAATTATTACTTATCGTTCTTGGTGTAATCATAGTTGGTATCGCAGTAGTTGTCGGTATCAATGTATTTACAGCAAGCTCTTCATCTGCAAATCGTGATGCTTGTATTGCAGATTTAACAAACGTTGCCGCAATGGCACAGCAGTTTTACAGAAAACCTGCAGCTTTGGGTGGCGGTGGTAACACATTCACAGGGTGGACGGTTCCTGCTAATTTATCTCAAACAGCAAATATGAGTGCCGCAATTACTCCAACAGTTGCTGCACAATCCGTTACATTGGTTGCAGTAGGTACTGAAAATGGAAATGATGGTTCCACCAAAGTGAAGGTAACTATGGTGGTAGGACCAAATGCCATTACATCAACAACTATAAATAATTAACTTTTAATTAGAATTTTCTTAAATTAAAAGCCGATAGTCCAAGTATATTGGATTATCGGCTTTTTACTTTTCAATACACATAGAGAATCAATGGTCGAAATCAGATTTACTGCGCAGCGAACTAACGGACAAGTAATAAGCGGAACATTTACTGAACCCACTTTTTCTGAAGCCAAAAAAAAAGCTCATAGTCTTGCTCTTAAAAATCAATTAAGAATTCAATCGATTGAAAGAAAAGCTGCTTTCTTATATAAAATTAGGAAAGGAAGAGAAAAACCAATTACTGGGGAGCAGCGAGCATTTTCAAAAGAAGAAGTTGCAAGTGCTCTTCGTAAACTTGGTTACGAAGTTATTTCAATTAACAAAAAACTAATTGAATTTAATTTTAAACCGCCCCAGCAAGATATTGTTTCTTTTGTTAAAATAAGTGCAGAGTTGTTGGATCAAAAGCTTCCGTACAGTGAAATATTAAACCTGCTTGTTAACGATATTGAAAATAAAACTTTGAGAGAAACCTTAAAACAAATTAACAATGAAATGAAAAAAGGTGCTGATAGCCAGGCAACTTTTATGAGGTATCAATCTGTTTTTGGAAAATTCACTGCATACATGTTAGGGCTTGCTTCAAAAAGTGGTAACATGACAGAAATTTATAAAGCCACCGCAAAATTTTTAGAGAGACAGCTAGAGTTCAAGAAAAATTTAAGAAGTGCTTTAATTACCCCAATTGTTACTTTATTTGTTTTGTTCCTGGCGGTTTTATTTTATGTTGGCTACATTTTTCCAGAAACTGCAAAGTTGTTTGTAAAATTTGGAATCGATTTACCGCCATTAACTGCGGCAACATTAAATTTGAGCGACTTCCTAATTCGAAATGGACTGATTGTTGCAATATTTTGTATCGTTCCACCAATAGTTATTTGGCAATTGAGTAAAACTAAAAAAGGTAAACTTGTAAAAGACAACTTTATTATTAAATTGCCAATCCTTGGCTCTTTAATTCACAAAACAAACATCGAAGTTTTCTGCCGCGTATTTTATACTTTATACAGCGGCTCGGCTGAAAGCATTGAACCAATTAGAATTGCCGCAGAAGCAACAGGCAACGCTTATTTTGAAAGCCAAATAAAAAATATTGCAATTCCATTAATGATTAAAAAAGGTATCGGGGTTACCGAAGCATTTGAAGCAAGCAAAGTTTTTACTGAAACAGCAATTTCAAGATTTCACTCCGGTGAAGAGACGGGTACTATTAAAAACACTGCACTTCAACTTGCTAATTATTATGAAAGTGAAACTGTTTATAGATTGAAAAATGTTATCGAGCTTATTCAAGTAGGTATTGCTATGGTAATTATGATTGTAATGATTGCACTTACTTTAATTTCAGCTGAAACGGCAACGATTAGCCCTAAATCGCCAACCATGCAATAAAGGAATATAAAATGGTCGATACCCAACTTGAAATGACAGATAAAATCGGTTACTTGCTTCTTAAAAAAGGAATAATAGATCATAAAATTCTTGGCGACGCCTTAAAAATAAAGGATAGCGATCAAACTAAACTTAAAAGAAATCTCGCTCAAATTTTAGTTGATGAATTTAATTTTGACCACGATACAATTTTTAGAGAAGTTGCTGTTCTATATGCCTTCAAAGAACTAAATGTTCATCCCGAAGAACTACCTGAAGAAAGAATTACTGAAATAAAAACTTTAATAAATAAACAAGGCAAGGAAGTTCAAGCTATATTGTTAGAGCATAGGGTTATTCCTTATAAGTTTGACGATAAAATAAAGGATAAGTTAATTCTTGCCGCTGTAGATCCAACCGATAGAAATCTTGCAAAGATTGCTTATTCATTGAACATAAAGAAATATGAAATAAATTATTTACGAAAAAAAGATTACGATAAATTTATCCCGCTTCTATTTACTTCCGAAAATGAATATTTGAAAATGATTCAAGAAGCAGGGGAAGAATTACAAGTTGTTGAAGAAGATTCTTCTGTTAATGAAGAAGAACTCGATGCAGAAATTAATAAAAGTGCTTTAATAAATTTAGTTGAAGCCTCCCTTATTGAAGGAACTCGAAAAGGAGTAAGCGATATTCACTTAATTCCAAAAGCCGGAAATAAAACCGAAATTCATTTCCGGCTTGATGGTAAATTGATGCTCTGGCATACCCAAGAAAATACTTTACCCGAAGCTGTTATGGCTGTTGTTAAAGATAGATCGAAAGGGTTAGATCGTTTTGAAAGAGAACGTGCTCAAGACGGATTCATTCAAAGAGAAATTGATAATCATATTATTCGTTTTAGAGTTTCTGTTTTACCAACGGTTGGTACTGAATTAAAAAATAAATTTGAAAGTATTGTAATAAGAATTCTTGATGACAGAAAAGTTATAAAAGATTTAAGCAAGCTTGGTTTGACCGGCTATTCAAATTCTGCTTTTGTAAAAGCTATTAGTCAACCGCAGGGAATGATTATTCTTACCGGCCCTACCGGAAGCGGAAAATCAACAACATTAATTGCCGCACTTTATCAAGTAATAAATCCAACTAAAAATGTTTTAACTGTTGAGGATCCAGTTGAGTATGTTATAGAAGGCGCACGTCAGCTTAAGATTGGTTACAAAATGAATTTTGAGCAAGCTATTAGATCAATATTACGGCATGATCCGGATATTGTACTTGTTGGTGAAATGCGCGATAAAGAAACGGCAGAGACCGCAATTAAACTTGCTAATACAGGACACTTAACATTTTCCACACTTCATACTAACGATGCACCAAGTGCAGTTGCACGTTTATTTAAAATGGTAGTTGAACCATTTTTAATTGCTTACGCAATAAATATTATTGTTGCACAACGTCTTATAAGAAAATTATGTGAAAACTGTAAAAAGAAAATTGTAAATATTGAAGAACACATTCTTCCATCGGGATTAGATCTTAAAGAGTGGATGGGATATGATATTTATGATTCTGCAGGATGTGATAAATGTAACCACACCGGGTTTAAAGGCAGAATGGCAATACATGAAGCACTTTACTTTACAAAAGAGGTTAGAAGACTTATTGTACGTGCAGGTGAAGAAGTAGATGAAGAAGCCTTACGAGAGCAAGCAAGAAAAGACGGAACTAAAAGTTTAAGAGATTCCGGTTTTGAAAAAGTTAAACTTGGATTAACTTCTATTCAAGAAGTTATTGGCGCTACTATGGAAGATTAGTAAAACATTAAGTGTGATTCACCTATCATTTTTTTATATTTTTATATCTGATTTAGTTTTACTTAGTCGATAAAGGTTCTAATAACGGAATACTGAATGATTACAGAAGCTAAACAAATTCTTACCACATTTGCAGCAAAAATTCCACCTTCAATAATTGGCCCTGAACGTGTTAGGTATATTGTTGAACACAGCGACAATCTTCAAACTGAGCAACGCCAAACTTTGATTCAGCTTGTCAATAATATTTTAGGAATCATGATTGATAGAAATGCTTCTGATGTGGAAATCGGCGGCAACGGAACACAAAATTATATTTGGTTTAGAATCCACGGTAAGAAAGAACGTGTAATGGATTTACCTCAATTCTCAGAAGACGAAGCTTCAACATTGATTGTAAATTTGTTAACTAATAATCAGAAGGAATATTTATTAGAGAATAGAAATTTAGATTTTAGTTACTCATTTTATTTTGAAAAAGCACAAAACAAAGTAAGATTTCGTGCAGATGCTTACTTTGATCTTGACAGCGTAACCATGAATATGAGAGCAATTCAATCACGTATTCGTCCAATTGAATCCTTGGATTTTCATCCGAATGCAATTCGAACTATGAGTCACAACTATATCAAGTTCGGGTTATCATTAGTAACCGGTATAACCGGCTCGGGTAAATCAACAACACTCGATGCAATAATTGATTTTCACAATGATCAAGATCCATGTCATATTGTTATTATTGCCTCACCCATAGAGTATGTGCACAAATCAAGAATGTCGATAATAAAACATAGAGAAGTTGGAAGAGATGTAACAACATTTAAAGATGGGGTAATACAATCATTAAGACAAGATCCGGATATAATTGTTATTGGTGAAATGAGAGATCCTGCAACAATCATGGCTGCTTTAGAAGTTACAGATACCGGCCATAAAGTATTTTCAACTTTACATACATCATCTGCTGTAGAATCAATTGACCGTATAATTGCTGAAGTTAATCCAAGAGAACAAGAAAGAGTTCGTTACCGTTTGGCAGATGTTTTGATATCTGTAGTATCGCAAAAGTTAGTTCCAAGTTTAGATGGTAAAAGAGTGCTTGCAAAAGAGGTTTTATTGGTAACTTCATCTGTTAGGGCGGCAATAAAGAACAATAATACAAGTGAAATTTACCTCATGATCAATCAAGGCGGCCCGCAAGGCATGGTAACAATGGAACAAGATTTGTTAAGGCTATATGCCGAAAAGAAAATCTCTAAAGAAAACGCTATTGCATATTCAAATAACAAGACAAGAATAAATCAATTAATAAAAGGGTAAAGTGAAGCTTGTTACTTGTTTATATTGTGAAGGTACCGATGGAAAATTAGCCGTTCTTTCCAAAAATAAGAATGGTATAAAAATTCATCATGTTGCTACTATGACTTTATCTAAGAACCTTCAGGCATCCATGATGAAACAAGATGTTAGAGCAGAGCTTGATGGAGCTGATTTACTTGCCGATGATGAAATTACATTTGATAACTTAGACGGAGGAGGAACAGTTGCCTCTTCTGTACCGATTGACCAATCCGATGTAGGTCTTCTAAATACTTCACTTAGCAGATTTAGAATGGGAAGTATGAATTTTATTCCTATTGTAACTGAACCGCTCGTTAATTTTCATATGTACGAAGGACACAAAGATTCTAACAAGAAAAAATTGGTTCAAGCGGTAATTGATGATTTAAGAAATGTTAAAGGAATTGAAGTTCCGGAAGATTTAATTGACATTACTGAACTAAACGAAAAGACTACGCTCGGAGTTTTTATTGAGGGTGAAATTCCATGCGTTGGATTAATTAACCAGTTAGCAAATTACAATAAGAAGCGTTATTTAAAAATTCCAACAATAAAAACTGCTGAATTATCTTTAGCTCATTATGTTTCTAATTCAACAAAATTTTTTCCGGATGATTATTCTTTAATTGTTTATATAGGAAAAGAATACAGTAAACTTCTTTTCATGGAAGGTCAAAAGCTTGCTCACATTGGTTCAACATTAGATATTGGAACAAAAAATCTTCACACCTACGATGTTTACTTTTCCAAAATTCTACTCGAGATGGAAAATGGTAACATTCCAAAACTAGATAACATTGTTATCTGCGGTGAAGACCGATCTGAAAATTTGATACTTTCATTTTACGGAACCTTTCCAGAAGCAAATGTGTCGGAATTAAAATTTGAAAATTTTGAAACCAGTTTACTGACTGAAGACAACACAAAAAATTTGGCGTTATACGCAATTCCGATTTCTGCTGCAGTAGAATATTTTGATGAACTGGATAAAAATTTTATTGGCGTTAATTTTTTACCAAAATATATCCAAGAAAATCAAAAGTTTTTACAATTCGGATGGCACAGTTATGCTGTAATGCCGTTTTTGTTCGGAGCTACTTTATTTTTTACAATAAATATTTTATCCAATATCCGGAAGATAAATGAATTAGATTTCGAAATTATGCGGCTTAATCAGAGGCAGGCTTTGAATCAAGCATTAATAGATGAAATAAATCCTTTAACGGAAAGGGTTAATAATTTTGACCTCACTCAAAAAGTTTTGGATGCTGCATCGACCGGTTCAAGCATATGGAATAAAACTATATTTAAAATTGCAGATTTCGTTGAACGAAGAAGAAATTTTTGGATAACCAAAATTGAAACTGTTAACCCTGAAGAAATTAAATTAATTGGCTATTCACTAACACGAAGCGTTCTTACAGAATTTGCCAGCCAGTATGAATCATCAATTCTAAAGAAAATAGATTACGAGCCTTTAAGGGATAAAAGTGCTTTTTCTTTTACAATAAATTTAAAATTTAATACCGATTCAGTTATTGTTAAATGAGCAGCAAAGTAAAAAATACCGTAATAATTTTAATAATCTTTGTTGCCATAACAATTGTCGGCGGTTTCTTTCATTTCATTCTGCAAAAAGGAAAGATTAATGACCGGCAGAAAAAAATTAAGGAGTTGAATTTATATCAATTAGATACCGATGCCTTAACAACTCAATTAAAACTCCAAAGAGATAGAGTTGCTGCGTTAGATTCAATATTGGCAAACCGGAAATACAACATTCCTTACAAACTATCTCAATCATCATTTTATGATTTTGTCAATCAAGTAAGTTTTAATTTTTCTCCGCTTTCGCATGTAAACATCGAATATAATGATCAAGAAACAACTCCGGATTATAATACATATCTTTACACTTTAGGCGGTACTGCAGAATTTAATGACTTTGCAAAATTGATTTATGCAATTGAAGAAAGCAAGATGTTAAAGAAAATCACCGAGATGGATATTTCCAATAATATTAAAGTTGATAAGGACGGCACCCCTCATTATTTAGTTACTTATAAATTTAAAGCTCATGTTCTATTTTCAAATGAAAATAGATTTATCGTAAAAGATTTTAAAGAGAATAAAATTATTCCAAATCCAACTTATGATATTTTCTATCCGTTAGTAAGAAATGAAATTCCTCCTAATGCAGAAAAACTGCTCGATGTTCAGACTGCACATTTACTTGCATTAATTCCCGATGGTGCATTTTTATCTGATGCAAGCGGAAGTACATATTTATTGTGGGAAGGCGACCAGGTTTATTTAGGTTACTTAACGAACATCAATTATCAAAACAACGAAGTAAATTTTGTTCTCAACAAAGGTGGAATTATTGAGAATTACAATCTAAAACTCGAAAAAGAAAACAAGAGTAAATAAAATGAAAACGATTAAAACAATTTTATTCTTTTTGGGATTAACCTTTGTTCTT
>Ga0233421_10000857_pt1 | contig 11774 bp, 10 predicted proteins | sample Watercolumn_Mata_3_FD_182725 | JGI IMG/M metagenome (GOLD analysis project Ga0233421, IMG submission 182725) | Freshwater microbial communities from Lake Matano, South Sulawesi, Indonesia - Watercolumn_Matano_2014_107_MG | ecosystem: Environmental > Aquatic > Freshwater > Lake | place... | reverse complement strand
TACCTTTATATTGAGCCCCCGTACAAACACTTGCAGTATATGTAGTCCCAGCACCATCAACTATCATCACCACAGGACTACTCAAAGAAGTAAACATATCGTATGGGATTGTGACGATCATCTCATCGCTTAACGAAACAGCCTCAGTCGGCCCGCTAACCGAAACTACAACAGCCGAATCAAAACTATCCGAGAGAGCATCTGGAACAATCGTAGTTGCCGCAACATCAAGTGACCCATCCCAAGTAATATCTGTCGTAGTCAAAGTCACACCGGCAGGCAGTTTGATAGTGGCCCCCGAAACAGAGCCGGATGCAGCAACAGTCGTCACCACAGGAACAGTGGCTATAGCCTCTTCCCCAACAACAGTCACCTCGAAATTTAACGATTCAGGACTTCCTGTCACAGCAGAAAAGCTACCTGAATTGGTTGTTGTAAACGAACAAGTAGCGCTAGCCACCGCACAAGTAGTTGCAACCAGCCATGAACTTCCACCAGTAGCTTTGCGGTAAACATTTAAAGTTTGACCATTGTAAGAAGAACTAACCACCAAATCCACAGTCAAAGAAGAATCAGAAGTAACCGCTACGGCAGGAAGTCCGAATGTCACAGCTCCAACAGAAGTCAACCCTGTCGGCAGAGCAGAAGTATTAACCGTACCAGTAGCCGTTAAAGTAGTGAAATCAGAACTACTGGCCGCCGTTAACGTAGCACTACTCGGAATGGTTATAGTCCCAGCGCCGGAAACATATACCACTACCTCGCCCCTTGTCACAATATCTGTCGTGGTCAAACTGCTCCCGCTTTCAGGCTCTATCAATCCGGCATCACCCAAATAGACCATCTGAGCCGGAGTAACAGTGTAATTATCTTCATCCGCATCGTACGTATCAGCAGCAATCATATAACCATAACCATAGCCATACCCCCATGTATCAAAATCCTCCTGATCATCCTCAGTCCTATAATAAGTCTCCGGAGTATCCCACCCATAACTATAGCCATAGCCATAACCATAGCCATAGCCAGCACCGGCATCCCCGGTCTGTCTTATAAACTGCGCGTAGATAATCGGCTCATACATGGTAAAAAACAGCACAAACCCAGTCACCGCCGCCAGTACCTTCAAAGTATTGGAAAATTTTTGTTTAGTCATAGTTTTTAATTTTAAAGATTTTTTAAGCCAAAACCGGCTGCCAAGCATTGTACCACTAAATCTTTAAAAAAAAATGTTGTTTTCCAAATCTGTCTACCTGTTTTTTCGCAAAATTTCCATAAATCCACAACCAGGGCTTCGCTAAACCTCAACCGAATCACTTTATACAGAATCATTTAGGTACGCTCAAACTTCCGCCGGCTTACACTGGCAGGATTGCGTCGCTTTATACAGAGTCGCTTAGACACACCTAAATTGCAATTTCCCCGCATTGCAGTACAATTCGAGCCATGAAAATTCAACCAATGAAAAAAAGAAAAACTTTTCTACCATTTGCACTTCCAGATTTAGCAAACGAAGAAATCAAAGAGGTGGTAAAAACCCTAAAATCAGGTTGGCTTACCACGGGCCCAAAAACAAAATTATTTGAACAAAAATTCGCCAAATACATAGGGTGCAAACACGCAATAGCAGTAAACTCATGCACAGCCGCTCTACATCTGGCACTTGCAGCCATAGGAATCAAAGAAAACGATGAAGTTATAATCCCAACAATGACATTTGCGGCAACAGCAGAAGTAATAACATACTTTAAAGCAAAACCAGTCATGGCAGATTGTGATCCAATCACACTATTGATCACCTCAGAGGAAATAGAAAAAAGAATAACCGGAAAAACCAAAGCAATAATTGGAGTCCATTATGGCGGCACACCATGCGACATAGATAAAATCACAGCAGTAGCAAGAAAACACAAATTAAAAATCATCTGGGACGCCGCACACGCCCTCCCGACTCATTATAAAAACCGATTTATTGGAACATTTCCGGATATAACTTGTTTCAGCTTTTACGTCACTAAAGGGATAACAACAGGAGAGGGCGGCATGATAACAACAAACGACTCAAAATCAGCCGAAAAAATGCAGATTATGAGCCTGCACGGAATAAGCAAGGATGCCTGGAAAAGATATTCCAAAGAAGGCTCATGGTTTTACGAAATAATCTGTCCAGGGTTCAAATACAACCTCACGGACATCGCATCGTCAATGGGACTGGTTCAGCTCAAAAAGTGCGACAAGTTCCGTAATAAACGGGAGAAAATCGCACAAGCCTATAACAAAGCATTTAAGCGATTAAAAGAGATAAAAATTCCGCCTACCACCTCGAACAGTGCAAACGCCTGGCACCTTTACACGATCCAATTAAATCTGGAAAAACTAAAAATAAACAGAGACAAATTTATAGAGGAACTTAGTAAAAGAAATATTGGAACAAGCGTACACTTCATCCCGCTGCACATGCACCCATACTATAGAAATACATACAACTACAAGGGAACAGATTTTCCAAACTCATACAACGCATACAAAAGGATAATATCTCTCCCGATATATACAAAAATGAAAACAGAAGACGTCAGAGATGTCATCTCAGCAGTAGAAGATATAATTATAAAATATGCAAAAAGATAAAATGAAAATCGGAGTCATAGGTCTTGGCTACGTCGGCTTCCCGCTCGCCTGCACAATTGCAAAAAACAAAAGCTATAAAGTCTTCGGTTTTGACTTAAGCAAAGAGAAAATCGATCTTATTAATCAAAAGAAATCTCCAATCGAGGACAAACAAGCGGAAAAAGACATAAAAACTGTCAAAATAACTGCTTCAACAGATCCGGAAATATTAAAAGATTCCGACATATTCATAGTATGCGTACCAACCCCGGTTTTTAATGACCACACCCCAGATCTCGACCCGATTAAAAACGCGACAAAAACAATTTCAAAATACCTGAAAAACGGCTCACTCGTTATAATAGAATCAACTATCAATCCGGGCGTCTGCGAAGAAGTAATAATCCCAATCTTAGAAACCGAGACAAAGCTAAAAAGCGGGAAAGACTTCGACCTCGCACACTGCCCCGAGCGCATCAACCCGGGAGACCCGAAGTGGAATGTATACAACATCCCACGCAATATCGGAGCGACAACACCACAGGCCTGCAAAAAAGCGGCAAACTTTTACAGATCATTTATTAACGCGGAAATCAACGAGATGTCCTCGCTCAAAACCGCCGAAGCGACAAAAATCATCGAAAATACATTCAGAGACATAAACATCGCATACGTAAACGAACTTGCCAAATCTTTCGACATCCTCGGCATAGACTTGACAGAAGTGATCAGAGGAGCATCAAACAAGCCATTTGCTTTCATGCCGCATTTCCCAAGCTGCGGAGTCGGAGGACATTGCATCCCGGTTGATCCGTACTACCTCATAGAACGAGCAAAAAAAAGCGGATTCGACCACAAGTTCGTCCGTATCGCCCGTGAAATCAATAACAGCATGCCGCAGTATACAGTCGATCTGCTCACGGACGCCTTAAACAGCATCGGAAAACCGATCAAAAACACCCGCATCGGCATCCTCGGCATTTCATTCAAAGCAAATATCAGTGACAAACGCGAAAGCCCGGCTTTAACGATTATAAAATTACTGCAAAAAAAAGGCGCAAACCTTTCAATCTTCGATCCATACTGCCTAAAGGATTCAACCGGTAACTCACTTGAAGAACTTCTGCAAAACGTTGACGCCGTTCTAATCGCAACCGACCACAAAGAATTCAAAAAATTGACACCCCTCGACTTCCAAAAACACAACATCAAAGTTGTAATCGACGGTAAAAATATATACGATAAACAGGCTTTTCTAGGCACAGACATCATTTATAAAGGGATCGGCCGTGGATAAATCAACAATAGAAGAACAGACCAACCATCAATCGAGCGACTCAAGCAAAAATGGCGAAAAGCCATTCGTTTCGGTAATTATCCCCTGCCGAAACGAAGAAAATTTCATCGCAAATTGCCTAGATTCAATAATCAGCCAAGATTATCCAAAAGATAGAATGGAAATCTTGGTAGTCGATGGTATGAGCGAAGACAAAACAAGAGAAATTATCACAAACTACACCCATAAATCCCATTTCATAAAATTACTAGACAACCCAAAAAGAATTACGCCATGCGCCTTAAATATTGGCATCAAAGAAGCAAAAGGAGAATTTATCGTCAGGATAGATGCACATGCAAAATACCAAAACACCTACATATCGAAACTGATCAAATATATAACGAAGTATAATGCAGATAACATAGGAGGAATCGCAAAAGCATCTATACTCAAAGATAATTTAACGCCAGAAGCAATAACGATTGCATTATCACATCCATTTGGGACAGGAAATTCATATTTTAGAATAGGCGTAAATTCTCCAAAAGAAGTTGATACAGTTTTCGGAGGCTGTTTCAGGAAAGAAATATTTAATAAAATAGGACTTTTTAATGAAAACCTCGCAAGAAATCAAGATTTTGAATTAAACACAAGATTACGAGAAAACGGCGGCAAAATAATACTGGCTCCTGATATAGTGACTAATTACTATCCAAAGCAAAACTTCTGGGATTTTTTTAAACACGATTTCAAAAACAGCTTCTGGATCACCTACCAAAAAAAATACAGCAAAGGAAAATATAAACTGCGCCATATCTCACCTCTAATATTTGCGGTAACATTAATAACAATGGGCATACTGGGAATAATGTTAAAACCGTTCTTAATATTATTTTTAGTAGCAATCGGAGCGTATGTTCTAGCAAGCGTTTACTTTTCAATTAAAATCGCTATCCAAAAAAATAATTTAAAACTGATCCCCTTCTTGGCTTCCGCCTTCGCCTGTAGACACACAGCATACGGGACAGGATCAATTTGGGGACTCATAAAAGTACATTTCCCATCAAAGCAAACAAATGCCAAAACGAATCTTTGACGTAATATCCTCAATTTCAGGACTCATCATCCTCTCCCCGCTAATCCTCATCATTAGCATACTTGTCAAAACAACTTCAAAAGGCCCTATCATATACAAAGGAATCCGCGTTGGCCTCCACGGCAAACCGTTTAAGATGTTCAAATTCAGATCAATGGTTGAAAATGCAGACAAGATCGGCGGCTCCTCAACCGCGGGAGACGACCCCCGTCTGACAGAAACCTGTAAATTTTTACGTCGACATAAATTAGATGAAATTCCCCAACTCATAAACGTACTGAAAGGAGACATGAGCTTGGTCGGCCCACGCCCGGAAGTTCAATACTACGTAGACACAATGACAGAGGAAGAAAAAAATACTATACTCTCGACAAAACCAGGTATCACAGATTGGGCATCGATCTGGGACTTACACGAAGAGGAGGTTTTGAGAGGCAGTAACAACCCGGAAAAAGACTACTTGGAAAAAATATTACCGGAAAAAATCCGCCTTCAAATAAAATACGTGAATGAAAGAACTTTTTTCAAAGACATAAGCATCATATTCTCAACAATATTTAGAGTTTTCAAACAACCAAAGCGACCGGAACACACCAAGAAAATCCTAAAAAAATCATGCTAAAACGTACATTCGATATTATATCATCAGCACTGGGATTGGTTATCCTCTCCCCGCTAATCCTCATCATCAGCATACTCATCAAGATAACCTCAAAAGGCCCGATCTTCTACAAAGGAACCCGCATCGGTCTCCACGGCAAACCGTTTACGATGCTTAAGTTCCGCTCAATGATAGAAAATGCGGCCAAAATCGGCGAAGGAATCACGTCTTATAATGATCCACGAACCACAAAAATAGGCAATTAGCTAAGATACTACAAATTGGACGAAATCCCCCAACTCATAAACATACTGAAAGGAGATATGAGCTTGGTCGGTCCACGTCCGGAAACACAAGAACACATAAACACTATACCAAAAAATTACAGAGATATCATTCTCTCAATCAGACCGGGCGCAACAGGCCCGGCGACACTCTGGAACTTCCGTGAACAAGAGAAATTAAAAAACTGCACAAACCCAAGCGAATATTATAAAAGGGAAATTCAACCAAAAAAGATCGATCTCCAGATTAAATACATAAAAGAAAGGACTTTCCTCAAAGACCTGCGTATAATCACATCGACCATAATAAAAATTTTAAAATAAATGAAACGCACAAAAACAACTCGCACAATCTTCTTCCTCGCAAGCGATATAATTCTCGTCTCCTTATCAGTAATACTCTCATTTCTGATCAGATTCGAAGGCACAATCCCTGAACAATACTTAAGTTTAACAATCCCTATAACGATAGTCCTGTCGGTACTTTCCTATTCAACAACCTTCGCTTTATTCAAACTTTACTCGTTTTCCTTGACATACATCAGCACTGACGAACTCGTGAACCTCGCAAAAGGCTCAACACTAAGCTTCTTATTATTAAACGCCGCATTCTTCTTACTTCGTGATTTTACAGTATTTTTAGGGTTTCCGCGCTCGGTTTTAATCACCAGCTACATCTTAATTTTCATCCTCTGCGGAGGCATTAGATTTTCAAAGCGCATTTATCTCAACCTGAGCAACAAAGCGAAAGACTACGAGAATAAAGAGACAACACTAATCGTCGGCGCCGGAGACGCTGGCGAACAAATTCTGCGAAGTATTTTAATATCGAAAACCACCCCGTACCTTCCAATCGGTTTTGTGGACGACAGCCGCATAAAACAAGGCGTAATCATCCATAATTTAAAAGTCTTGGGAACAACGGAAGACATCCCAAATATAGCCAAAACTCAAGATATAAAAAACATAATTATCGCCCTCCCGTCAGCAAGCTCCAAACAAATAAAAAGAGCCGTTGACCTCTCGCGCGAAGCTGAAATCAAAAAAATCAAAGTCGTCCCGGCAATCAGTGAACTTATAAGCAATGAAATATCAATCGGAAATATACGCGAAATCGAAATAGAAGACCTCTTAGGCAGAGAACCGATAACCATTGATACAAAAGCCATTGGAGAATTCATAAAAAATAAATCGGTTTTAATCACAGGAGCCGCAGGATCGATAGGATCGGAACTTTCACGACAAATCTCGAAATTCAAGCCATCAAATCTTATCCTTTTAGACCAAGATGAAACCGGTATTTTCAACATATCAACAGAACTGGGTAAAAAATCCCAAAACACAAAAATAACATCGATAATCGCGGACATCTGTGACGAACAAAAAATTAAAAATATTTTCAAAAAACATAAGCCAAACATCATCTTCCACGCCGCCGCATACAAACATGTCCCGCTTATGGAGGAAAATCCCGAGGAAGCGATTAAAAACAATGTCTTTGGCACAAAAACCGTCGCCGAAGAGGCCATACAAAACAAAGTGGGAAAATTCGTCTTCATTTCAACCGACAAAGCAATCAACCCGACCTCTATTATGGGAGCGACAAAGCAAATCGGAGAAATGCTTACCAAAAATTTAAACCAGAAAAATATAACAAAATTCATATCCGTAAGATTCGGCAATGTCTTAGGCAGCCGTGGGAGTGTGATCCCAACTTTCAAAGAACAGATAAAACAAGGGTATGTGGAAGTCACTCATCCGGAGATGAAACGTTACTTCATGATAACTTCCGAAGCCTGCCTGCTTGTCATGCAAGCCGCAGAAATAGGTGAAGGCGGAGAAGTGTTCGTACTGGACATGGGCAGTCCGGTCAAAATAGTGGATCTCGCCAGGGAAATGATCAAACTTTCAGGTTTTGAGCCGGACAAAGACATTCCCATAGTTTTCACTGGCATCCGTCCCGGCGAAAAACTTTTTGAAGAAATTTTAACAACAGAGGAAGAAACCATTTCAACCAAAAATCAAAAGATATTTATTGCCAAACTCTCAAAAATAAATGAGGAAAAACTCTACACAGGCATCCAAAAAATCAAAGAGGCTTATTCCAACAACGACAAACAAAGAATTAAAACCGCAGTACGCGAACTTATCCCCTCTTATAACATTAAAAATTAAAAAATCGAGCAACCACAATGAATATACTGCTAATAAACCATTATGCCGGCTCACCATCACTTGGCATGGAATATAGACCATATTACATGGCACATGAATGGCAAAAAGCTGGACACAACCCGCTTATCGTAGCAGCATCAAATGCGCACGTCCGCTCAAAACAGTTTAAATTAAAAAAGGATTTCAAAAAATACAATATTGAAGGGATAAATTATCTAATACTAAAAACACCAAAATATTCAGGGAGTGGCATGATGCGCGTCTTGAACATGGCGGCATTCACGCAAAAGCTATACAAATATTCAAAGAAGATTGCTAACGAATTTAAACCCGATATTGTTATCGCCTCTTCCACTTACCCACTGGATATATACCCGGCACGAAAGATAGCAAAATTATCCAGAGCGAAACTGATCTTCGAAGTCCACGATTTATGGCCGCTATCTCCAATAGAATTGGGGGGATATTCAAAGTGGCATCCATTCATCATGATTATGCAACACGCAGAAAATTACGCATATTCACATACCGACATAGTAGTTTCAATATTGCCAGGAATACTCGGCCACATGACGGAACATGGATTAAATCCAAAGAAATTCAGATACATTCCAAACGGCGTAGTAGTCGACAAATGGGACCCAAATAAAAAAATTCCTGCCAAAATAAACACCATTATCAAACAATCAAAAGCTCGAAACAGAACGCTAATAGGATACGCGGGAAGCCACGGACTTGCAAACTCGCTAAATTCACTGATAGACGCCATGAAAATACTTAAAAATAAAAAAATTGATCTACTATTAATAGGCGATGGCCCCGAAAAAGAACGCTTAATACAACAAGCTAATAAACTGAGATTAAAAAATATTCATTTTATCCCACACATATCCAAAACAATGATCCCTTCATTACTCAACAAGTTGGACATATTGTACATTGGCACAAAAAAACAGCCACTATATAGATTCGGAATCAGCCCAAATAAGCTCATAGATTACATGATGGCCGGGAAACCCATAATACAAGCCGTAAAAACCTATAACGACATAGTCTCCGAAGCCAAATGTGGTATCCCGGTTGAACCAGAGAACCCTCAAGCTATTGCTAAAGCCATAAAAGAACTAACCACATTCCCACAAAAAACATTAAAAGAAATGGGAGAAAATGGGAGAAAATACTGCTTGGTAAACCACGATTACAAAACCCTTGCGAGTAAGTTTATAGAGGCCATGCAGGATAATAAAAGACATTAAAAATTAAATACCAATGAAAATCCAAATCAAAAACAAAGAAAGATTAAAAGAGATTTTCGTATTCATTATTTTTATAGCAATTACAGCGCTTTTGAGACCGACTTCGTTATCATTGGCAAACCAAGTGATTTTTATTGCTTACAGCATAATAATCTTCCTTTTTCTAAGAAAAATGGTTAAAGGGAACCGCCAGGATCAAGAAATCCACCAAATCCAAGAATCAACTCGGCAATCCCCCCAAAAAAACAGATTTTTCAAATACCTACTCTTCGCATCCATCACAACATTAATAATAAGCAGGCTACTGCCGTTCATTCACTGGGGCGAAACTCCTCTCGGATACGACACAGGATTTTATTTAATGCACATAAACCTGGAAGATACAACAAGAACATATTCTCTTTTTTTAATCTTGCTCAAAAAAATCGGCTTCGACCCGTTAACAATACTGCAATTAACTCATGTATTACTAAATCTCACCATCGCAGGAAGTTTATACATCCTTCAAAAATCAATAAGCAAGAATAGTGAAACGCTTATCGGAATAGTATCCGTATTTTTATTCAGCGTATCCATAATACAATTCCAATCGTACTGGTGGATGATTGCACAACAGAACGTAGCGATGAGTTTACTCATATTGACAATAGCATTACTGTTCACAAAACCGCTCCTGGCCACAATTCCACTGCTAAGCGGAATACTTATACACATCCCAACATTTATTCCATTTTTATTGGCAATAGCGATAGTTATAGTAATAAATTTAATCAAAAAAATATTTTTCAAAACAAAACTCGAGAAAAATATATTATATCTGACAATAATCATAATAACCGTACTGACAATAATCATAATAACCCAATACGACAGTCTCTCCTATTATATCCAATATTACATCAAAGAATTTCAATTCATCGCCACAAACCTCCCGTCCTGGAAAATACAGACAGCGAAAGGCAGTTTCTTGGACTCAAGCCTTGTTTACTACACAAACATAATAATAATCCCATTCGCCATATTCGGATTGCTAAAAAATCACTACAAAACAACAAATCAAAAAATATTAATTCCAACAATCACTATTATCCTTTTGGCTCTCTCCTACTTTCCAGTTATCTACCAGAACCGCTTCGCGATAATCCTCGACCTATTTCTAATAGTAATAGCAAGCCCTCAAATTCTAAATTTATTCACATTCTTAATGCAGACAAAAATAAAAAAAACACTCCTAACAGTACTGGTAATATTCATGTTGGGCCAAATTAGTCTAATTTCTTGGCTACAACCTCCTCAAATTACAAGAGCAGAACTCAGCGAACTAAAAAACATAAACCTGTTAGCAGAAAAAGAAGCGCGAATTCTGGCTACGGACAGCATCTATACCCCATGGGTCTACGGATTTTCAAACATAACAACGATTGGCCCGGGACACATGAACGATTCATGGGACTTAACTGACTGGATAAAATTCTGGACAGGCAAAGATTATGAAGAGAAACAGAAACTTCTCAAAGAATATCCGCATCCGTTATACATATTCATTGGAGACAGACAGCCAGAACAAGAATTCAAAAAATTCATAAAAACCGATCCGTCCTTTATTCAGGTAAGCCAACATATTTGGAAACACATGCTTCAAGATGTTCAATCAAATTAAAAAACCACCTCTTCTCACACTGTTTACAATTATAATTATATTCACAGTTCTCGCTATTTTAAGATCTAAAACAGCTCTCAACCATACAACAGAAATTCTCTTAACAATCAACAGCATATTATTAATAATTGCGCTGATTTTTGATAGAATCCGCTCAAATCGCTCAAAAGAAAACGCGCCAAACATTAAAACCGCAAAATAATGACTAAACAAATTCCAAAAATCGCCCTCGCCGGTCTCGGTTATTGGGGTCAAAATATTCTAAGAAACCTTTACGAATTAAACGCACTCACATTGGCCTGTGATTCAAGCTCGGAACTCATAGAACTAAGACGATCACAATTCCCAAACATCGAATATACGAAAAATTTCGAGGATATTTTAGCCAACCAGAAAATCACGGCAGTAGTGCTCGCTACTCCGGCGGCAACCCATTATGAACTCGCAAAAAAATGCCTGAACGCAAACAAAGACGTGTTTGTGGAAAAACCATTGGCTCTAAAAACAGAAGAAGGAAAAGAACTCGCCGCCCTCGCAAAAGAAAAAAACAAAATTCTGATGGTCGGACATATTCTTCAATACCATCCGGCTGTAATCAAACTGAAAGAACTAATTAAAAAAGGTGAACTTGGTAAAATCCAATACATCCATTCGAATCGCTTAAATATAGGAAAAATCCGCACAGAAGAAAATATACTTTGGAGCTTCGCACCTCACGACATTTCGGTAATACTTTCATTAACGGAAGAAGAACCAATCGAAATCAACGCCTTCGGCAAAACAATATTAACAGAAAACGTTTGTGACATAAGC
>Ga0233421_10000854_pt1 | contig 11801 bp, 9 predicted proteins | sample Watercolumn_Mata_3_FD_182725 | JGI IMG/M metagenome (GOLD analysis project Ga0233421, IMG submission 182725) | Freshwater microbial communities from Lake Matano, South Sulawesi, Indonesia - Watercolumn_Matano_2014_107_MG | ecosystem: Environmental > Aquatic > Freshwater > Lake | place... | reverse complement strand
GGTCAAATATTGGAGATATTTTTGTATTATACGCAAGAGGATAAAGGAAAAAAGAATGCGTAGAATCTGCTAAATTTAGAGTAGCTGGTTTTAGCATCATATTTGTCTTATAAACCGCAAACCATTCAGTATACTTCTTCATTAGTGGAAAATACATTCTACTATTGCTTGATTTATCAAATACTTTTATCTCCTGGGAACTATTCTTAAACCAGTCTGTAACAGCTTCCATGCTCGCATTAAACTCTGGCTGACTTTTAACAGTCCCCCATCCGCAATCATCATTTACACATTCTATATAATAGACTGGAATTGATTGCGAAGTTCCAGAAATATTTCCTTGCAAATCCATAACTCTTTGCAAATAATTTGCCTCAAGATAGTGTTTATCACTAAACAGCCAGGTTATCTGTCCCCTGTATATTCTCGAATCAACTACTACTAAAGCATCCTTATCTATGTTAGATTTCCAGCTCATTAGCTGAGAAGCAGGAGATTTTTCATAAATTGAATTAGAAGCATGATAAACTTTTACTCCTGCAAGAGTAAGAGATAATAATAGCAAGATTATAATAATATATCTACCCTTTATCTTTAACTCGCTCAATTTTTCAATAACTGCATTTACAAAATATGCCGCTGGCATTAATAGTAGTAGCAACAAAAACAAATAGTGCTTGCTTAAAAGAATTGTCGAAGCAAGATAAAAAAAGATAATTCCTGCATTTAATACAAAAAACCAGAAGTAATTCCTATTTCTTTTGAACAAAATAATTAATCCTAGAAATCCAAGAATGAATAGTATTGGATCGGTATCTAATATAAATCCTAGAGCATAAAGAGATGTGGGCCAGCTATTGCTTAGGGGAATGCTAGAGCTTCCAAAGAAAAATCCTGGAAAATCCGCTTTTGTAGTAAACATAGGATCCCAACCATAATACTGCTCAGAGACATTTCTTCCAAGATTAAACACCCTTGTAAACTGCAGATCCATCATTCCATTATATTTATATAGCAAATAGTTGTGAGCAAGCGTCGGAATAAAGAATACAAAAGCAGCAGCCCCAAATATAATCAGGCTTTTTACAATCTTGCTATCAACTATCTTCTTCTTATTAGAATAATTATAATACAGCGCATATAAAGCAAGACTTGGTATAAAAAACAAGACATAAAGCTTAGTTAGTATTCCTAAGCCGATAAATACTCCAGCTAGCAAGAAAAAACTATTTTTCTCTCTTTTAAGAGCAAGTACAAAAAAATACATCGCAAAAAGCACAAAAAACATTGTAGTGGGATCCATCTCAGCAGTCATGCTCTTAACAGCAAAAGGAGAGACTGCAAGCAAGAAAGCCCCAATTAGTGCTATTTTTTTATCAAAGAATTCCTTGCCAAGCAAATAAACTAAAAACACTGAAAAGCTTCCGAATAAGATAGAAGCAAGTCTTGATGCAAGCTGTGTTGTTCCAAACATCTTATAGAAAGAATCTGTAACCATAAACCACAGAGAAGCAGACTGATCATATGTTTCAAGTTTTCCAGAAGCTATAAAATTAATCGCATGTGGGGCAAAATGCATATCATCCGCATAAACTCCTAAGTTAATGGCTGCTATTATTCTAATTAAAAAAGCAAGCAAAAATATTAAAATAAGATAAAAGAGTGTTTTATCCTCTGCAAATATTATATTCAAAATCTTATCAACAGTCTTTTCATATGTCATTCGATTATATATCTATTAAATTTATAAAACTATTTATCTCCTTTATTAGCAATCTGAAAAACTATTAGTGAAATTAAGAGCAAGGCGCTGGATGCAATATACGCATATATAAACTGCAAGATTGATTTGTTAAATATACTCATTAAAACTATTTGCAATACAGCAAAGAAGATTACAAAATAATTAATATTATATCTTTTATTTGATAAATTATATAAAACAAATATATTGCTAAAAGATAGCAGGAACATAGCTATGCTTGGCAAGAAAAGCAATCCCGCCATTGAGAGATATTTGCTCCCATAAAATAAATTAACAATAAATCCCGGAATCAAAATATAAACAATCAATCCTGCCAGACATAACATTCCAGTTAGCAGCAAGGCTTTTTTCAGTATCTTTGAAGAAATACGAGTCTCTTTATCAGAGCTTAAGGGAAACATAACTTTGCTGATTGGCAGGCTTCCGAAATATAATATCTTTGATAGCATTGATATTGAAGCATACTCTCCAGCAATTGTCGGAAAGAATATCTTGGCAAGTATCAAATCAATACTATAAAACACAGTTATTGATATGAATGATACTAGCACAGGCAGAGAATATGCCTTTATCTCGCCTATATGCAGTCTTTTCGCTGTTTTCTCTTTTAACACATCTCCTAACAGGAAAAATGAGAAGACAAAAGCTATTATTATTCCGAGTAATAGACCAGAAACCGCCCCATATAATCCAAATCCAAAAACAATAAGCAGAATCATAATAAGCAGCTTAAAAAATCCCTCAGAGACATAATTTATTCCAAGAAAAGAAAATCTCTTTAATCCCTGCAACATTCCTCTATTAACTGACAAGAGAAACCAGATAATCATGAGAACTCCAACCATTGCGAGTATTATATAATCAGTTTTAAGAAGATAAGATACAAAGGGCGAGACTAAAGCAAATAAAATAAAAGCCATTATGCTAAGAATCAAAAATTTTCTCAGACCTCTCACCAATATTCTTTTTAGCAGCTTTTTATTTCTAAAAAATCTTGTCGAGTATCTCGAGATAATAGTCTGGATGCTGTCTCCTGGAACATTAAATAAATAAGTAATCGCCATCACAGCAGTTAATGTTCCATACTCAGTAGGAGAGAGCATTCTTCCAGATATAAAATGAAAAACAAAATTCATCACATTATACAAATTAAACAGCAGAAAAAAAACAAAACTGCCTCTAAGAAATTCATTTTTCCTTATTTTACTGTACAAATTAAGAATCATTTTTAGAATATGCTGTTTCTAAATATTAAAAATCCAAGAATAACTATTATAATCTGGAAAATCCAGATAGAATATACCACTCTTTTTTCTGTTGCTCGTATTCCTGCCTTATTCAGCAAGAATATGGCTAGATGCTCTAAACCATATATCTTGTCATATCTCAAATCAAGAGTTCCATCTCTTCTTGCCTTCCCGAAACTCTGCTTTTCCAATCCTCCTCTCATCTTTAGGAAAACTTCGATTATATACGGAATAAAAAAGAAAACAGCAATCTTCTCGAAGTTTCCAAGTATTGCCATTATTGCTATTAGTGCTCCTACAGGATAAGTTAATGTATCTCCTGGAAAAACTTTTGCTGGATAGAAATTATAAAATAAAAATGCAATCAAGCAGACAATCATTATCAATCCTACCAAGGCAAGCCAGCCGCTTCCTGTGAAGTAGGCAACAAGAGATAGTGCGCCAATTAGGATAATGCCCTGTCCTGCTTCTAATCCGTTAAATCCTGCAAGAAAATTAAATGTAGCAGTAGTTCCCAATATTCCCAGGGGAATTAAAATAAGCGGATAAATCCAGGCAAGGCTTCCATTTAGAAAAGCAAAGCTTTCTGGAGCCTCTCCAGCATTTATTACTATCAGGGGAATAGCAGAAATCAAAACCAGCATCAATCTGTATCTTTTTCTTAATCCTACTCTCTTTAATCCGCCCTTCCATCCCAGCACTCCATCTATTAATCCCACACAAAATCCAATTAATATCGAAGAAGTCAGAGCAAAAATATTTATTGTATTGTCTGTAGATTTAAAATAAAAAGTATTGATTGCTATATAAAAGAAAACTCCTGCAATAAATCCTGTTATTACTGCAATGCCACCACTTCCAGCAACCTTTGCAGCATTTAACTTATTGCAGTCATCCCACACCAACCCTATTGCCCTGGCTTTTTTTATCCAGCTAGGAATCATAAGAAAAGTTATTAAAAATCCTATGAGCAAGGGCAGTATTAGTATTATATTCATAAAAAAATAAGAATAAAGAGCTTTTTAAACTTAATTTATACTAACTTGGCCAGCTTTATATTCTCAGGCCAGTAAGTCTCTAGATAAGATTCATTTTTCTGTATATCTGCAGGGAAATTTGCCCTCCAAATTTTAATAGGACCTTCAACATCTCCATAATACACAAAGTCTCCAACATCCTTATTCTGTGCCTTTAACATAGATACAATTGCATTTGGCTCGCTATGCACAAGCTCAAAATTCTCTTTTTGATTCAGCAAGTAAAGTCTCACCCACAATGCTCTCATATTTCTCTCACTCAAGAACATGCCTGCCCCAACATCCTGGATGCCAATGCCTCCGCTGCTTGATTGCATCAATCTAGGATACAAGAAAACAGTTCCATTATATCCTGAATTAAAATCATACATTGTACTATTATAATAAAGATATCTTAATGGAATCTCAACTCTCTCGTTTTGATATACAAATAGTGCAGAAGGTTGCAGCAGATTTCCACTCGCATCCCTATTTACTACTAAATATCCAACAACTGCTCTTCTAGCAGGAAATATAATCTTCTTCCCACTGCTGTCAGTATAAGAGTAATCTTCATCTAGCAATGTCCCGCCCCCATAATAATAGCTAGTTGTATTTCTCTTCTCCTGTGTTGCCTTTTCATCTAGCAAGAATGTAGAAATCCAGGAATATCTGTCATAATTTTCATCGCTTCCAATAGAAGAATAGGCTCCATACTTTCCTACATCTGTCGGGTCTATCAAAAGATAAGTTGAATTATGAGTATACATAAATTGCAGAGCCTGATTTTCATTCTGAGCAGTCAGCACATATCTTCCCATCAGATGATCCCAGTAGGATATTGCATTTCCCCCGTCTAACACAGTCGCTCTCTCCCCCATTGTTTGCACCCAATAACCATAATCCCACCAGTGTGAAAAAACAACGTCTTCAGCAGTGTTATTTCGTATCCAACCCATTGCCTGCTGCCACTGCTGCCTGTATCTATCAGGAATATAATTCTTTGCAGTGTATGCAGAGGCTTGATAATATGTATAGACTGTATAAACCGAAGCAATTACAACCAGGATCATAACCACCCATGAAACCATCTTCATAACATCTTCCTTGCTTGATAAAGCAGCTTTAATTCTATCAACAACAAAATAACAGGCAATAATTGAAGCAACAGGAGCTAGTCCCATGATAAGTCTTACTGCACTTCTTGCAGCTAATAAGCTTATAACAAAATAAACAAATAAGAATATATAAGCGAAATTTAAATCTTTAAAAGCATCTAGCTTATTTTCTTTGTAATGCTTATAATAAATATAGCCTAAAACACAAGCAAATAACAATATTCCTCCAAGATATAACATCTTGCTTATTGCATTAGTCCCATCTAAGCTTCCAGAGGATGAATATTTTGAAAATATTAAAGCGAAAATAAATATAATATAAGTTACAATAAGGATAGATCTTTTTTTTACTTCTATATTCTTAATAAGTTCTTTAAATAAGAATATGCTTCCTATAAAGAACAGCCAGAAAAATAAAGGAATTCCAAAAGTTACTGGCCCAAAACTATTTGTCCACTCTCCTGCAAAAAAAGGCTGTTTATTCTCTGCAACAGTAAATGATAATCTGTCTGTATATGGCTGGGATAAATGTCCAAGAACATCTTCTCCAAAACTGAATATAAATAATGGGCTTATAAAAATACTGGCAAAAATAACTGCAATCAACCCAGACACAATAATAGAACTGATTTTTTCTGGAATTTTTATCTCCCTTATCTTTGTTATTAGTTTTGATTCCTTTAACTTTGTCTGAAATAAAACATAGTCTACTATTAATATAAAAAATACAAAATAAGCTATGCCGCTTGACACAGATGTTGCTAAATCTTTAAAGTTATATCTCGTAGAGAAAACAAGCAGCATAAGTGTTGTAACAATAATCCAGGAAGAATAGATTAAAATTTCTCTTTTTTCAACTTTATTAAATATAAAAGCTATGAATGCCGCGATTCCAACAGTCATAAATGCATAAATAACTCCGCCCCAGACTAATCCTAAAATTCCTGTAAAGATTCCTGCTAAAACTCCGAATATGATGCTGTTTCGCAAAGATTTTGACTGCCAGGCAGCTATAAAGAAGTAAAATGCAAAGAACATGGCGAAAAAGAAGTTCTCTTTCTCAGGAATTCCTGCAACAGTTCTTGTTAGCAATGAAGGCAGAACTATCAAAAACAAAGTTGAAAAAACAGCTATGATGTTGCTTATCTTTTCTCCTTTTTCTCTAAACAGTCTTCTAACTAGCAGGAAGAAACCTATTGCCATTAATATCGAAGCAAAAGCCGGGAATAGTGCTGCGCTATATTCTACACTAGGAGTAGCATGAAAAAACGCAAGAAACTTATGGAAATATGCAATTGAGTAGGGAAGAAGAGTTGTCTCTGTTGATGTTTCAAATCCAAACGGAACATATCTAAACATATCATTTGCCATCATACTTCCATGTACAACAATATATTTTGCCCATCTCAGGAACAAGAAAGGATCTAAATCAGGTCCTAAAGTATATCCATTAGTTGTTACATCAATGAGCTTGGACATAGGGGAGGTTCTTATCTTCCAGTTAATCCATACTATTAATGCAAGAATGATATAAAAAATCCAATTTGTTCTCGTCTTAACAAGATTAATAAATTTATCTTTTCTCTCTTTGAGAATATCCTCTACCTTATCTTCTTTTTTATTATCTTCCATATTTAGTTTTCTTCTAGAAGTTCTTCAGCATTCTCTTCCTGCCTTACTGATCCCTGTTCTCCGCAATAAGGGCACTTTTTCGGAATGCCAACTTTAATTTCTGTTTTAAAACCGCAACTTTTGCATGTATAGGTTACCATCTTAAAGAATAATAAGCTTGCTTTAAAAAGCTTATGAAATTTTAGAACAGGCTCGGAGTGATAAAAACTTCCACTAGAGAAGCCAGGAACAGCACAACTACAGATATTATAATTAGATTTAAAGCGTCCTGCAGAATTTTCCAGAACTTCTCTGTTTTAACTTCATGTTTTATTACAGCAACACTTAATATTCCTCCTGCTAAAGCTCCAACAAAATATGCTCCAATCTCTGGAATTCCATGAATCATATATCTCGCCAAGCCAAGCGGCAGATCTCTTAAAGTTGATTTGGTAAATATGCCAATCGCAGCAGCTATCACAGAAGCGTTCCAGGCAAGCACGAAAATTGCTCCTGCCCCAAATATTAAAGAAAATACAAAAGTAAATATTAAAACATAAACATTATTTGCAAAAATCATAAAAATTTTCTCTTTTGCCGACACAAAAGCAGTTGTTTTAACTGCTGTCTTTATCCCATACTGGGATACACACTCATCAAAGTTAGTTGGTCTATTAATTGCACAATATGTCTCAATTTGTGCTCTGAAGCTAGTATTAGAAGACAGAACTATATACCAAAAAGAAAAAGCAACAACAAATCCAAGAAAGAGCCACATAAACGCATGTAATGCTTTTGAATGTTCTTTTAATAATCCTGCAAATCCTTCTATTTTCTCATTCTTTTCTTCCTCCAGCTTGATTACATAATAAATAAACGGAAGAGTAAACATAACACAAAATGTAACAACTAAAATTCCAGAATATTTAGCTAAAACCGGATCTCCTCCAAAAATCCAGTTTACAAGAAGGATTGAAAGTGAGGCATAAAACAAGCCGACAAAAAACAATTCCCAAGGCTCACGCTCAGCCTTTCTCGGATTTATCAACATCTCTAACATTTTTATATTCCTCTTTTAAGCTAAGAGCCTCTTCTTGTATATAAACTTTATTCAACAGATTTTTAAACCTAAAAATAGTAGTAATATTATGCTTAGTTTAAAAGAGGCGTGGAATCAGCTTAAAATAGACAAGACTGTAAAAAATATAAGAGCATTAAAAATTCAGGGGGCTTCTAATATTGCAAAAGCAGCTTTAGATGCTTATCATTTAAGGCCTAGTGAAGAGACAAAGATGGAATTAATAAGGGCCAGACCCACCGAGCCAATGCTAGTTAATGCTCTTGCCAACTGCGATATACTTGGCTATGAAAAAACAATTTCTCATTTTCAGGAAGCACAAGAAAAAATAAGCAAGTTTGCTTTTGATTTAATAAAAGACAACTCTATAATTTTTACTCACTGCCATTCAACAAATGTTGTTCGCGCTTTAATATTCGCAAAACAGCAAGGTAAGACATTTCAAGTTTATAATACAGAAACAAGGCCTTTACTCCAGGGAAGATTAACTGCTCAGGAGCTAGCTAGAGCCGGCATACAAGTAACAGAGTTTGTAGATTCTGCAGCCAAGCAAGCAATTTTAAAATCAGATATTGTCTTATTTGGAGCAGACGCTATATTAAATGAGGGAATTATAAATAAGATTGGAGCAGGCATGTTCGCAGAGATTGCCTTTGATTTTAAGAAGAAAGTCTATATTCTCGCAGACTCTTGGAAATACACAAAAGACATCAAACTAGAGGAGAGAGATTTTAAGGAAGTTTGGGAGTCTGCTCCAGAAAAAATAAAGGTAGAGAATCCAGCATTTGAACCAGTTTCTAAAAAATATATCAAAGCAATAGTTTCAGAACTTGGAGTTCTGCCTTTAGATAAGTTTGTCAAATTAGTTGAGAAACATTAATCCTTCTGGCTTTTTCTAGCTTCCATAACTAGTGCTTGCAAGTTTGCATTTATCTGCTCTAGCTGGAGCAAAAACTGAGTCTTTATCTCAGTCATATTTGCAATCTGCTTGTCAATCACTTTTTTTGTCTCCTCTCCTGTCTTCTTCACAATTATCTTATCTCCAACATCAACAAGCAGATCTTTATCTTTTATCTCGGCATTAACAAATATCCCCTTTCCTATATTAACTAGAATTTCTTTATTCTTTTCTATTTTGTCTAATCCATTTTTTAAGTTTTCCAACTCGCTAGCATGTTGATTAATAAGCTTTAGCTTCTCTTCTATTGCTTCTGACTGCTGCTGAAGCATGCTCAACTGCATCAATAATTCCTGCTGATCCATTTTATTTTTGAATATAAATACTTAGAAATAAGACTTATAAATTTATCTAATAAACCTTAAACACCTTTCTGAATATAGCTGAAAATATAATAGACAAAATAAGATAAGCCCAAAACCAGCTTAAAAATCCAAATATTTTGACACTATTTGTTGTAAAATAGTCATTAAACCATCTAAAGAACAATATAATTGGAACAGCAGTAAAAATCAAAGGCCTTAATGTCAATTCAAATGTCTTTGGAATTGCTTCTAACTGCTTCTTCTGCATCTCCATTAATTTACTTGGATGCTCCTTATACTTTTTCATCTCCTGCTGCATAATCTTCTGTTCGTCTTTCAAGGCTTTAAGAGTCTCCTGATCTGTCGTATACTTCTGAACAAGAGTTATCCCTAAAGTTATTATAGCTGTAACAATAATCATTCCTAAACTGACATTAAAATCCATTAATCTTCCTAACGAGGGATTTAACACTGCATGAACACTATCTTTAATAACTGGAACAGAGTTCCAAGCTCCAGCTACAATCATAGAAATCAGCATTACACCCATCATAATTAAAAATCCTTTGTGCATATTCTCTTTCCCCTTTTCTTTATTATACTAAATAAAATGAGCTTTTAAAGTCTTCTAACCCATCATCTTTCTCATAGCAGGATGCATATCAACTGCATGTTGCTGGCTAATATTCTGATACAGCTGATATAGAATAACTACTGCCAGTAATATAGAGTTTCCAGCGATAATTGCTCCGAGTAAGTCAGCTCCAGAAGCAAGTATTCCTATTGCCACGCCCCCCATCACAGTCAGCGGCATAATATATCTTGCGAGAATAGTTTCTAGAATTCTCTCATCTTTTCTGAATCCTGGAATTTGCAATCCTGATGAAAGAAGATTTCGTGCTTGAGATGAAGCATCCATGCCAGATGTCTTTACCCAAAACACTGCAAAAATAACAGAAAAGACAACATAAAATAAGATATGAATCAAAGCTTGCACAATATTATGCCAGGTGGCGCTTCTCGCCACAATTAGATTTAGCATATTTATCGGAGAAATCCAGTATGAGAGTCCTGATTGCGGTTGTCCCTGGGAGAATGTTCCAAGCCAGCTAAACTTATTGGCTATTTTTGCTCCTGTGCTGCAATAGTCCACAGCTATATTTCTTGTCAAAGTTATATTCTGGCTGTTTAGCTGCTCTATTATTGTAGAATTTTGAGAGACACTATCTAAACATTTTGTTACAACACCATCATTCAAGCCAGCAAAAAGCTGAAGATTTGCAACTAGTGCAGCTGTTAAAATAACAGGGATAACACTTGCATAGAAGAATGAAAGTGGCCACTTAATATTATATCCTCTTAATCTATCAAAGCTTAGTGGAACTTCTACTTTTAAACTCTGAGCCCAGACTACAACTAAAAATATCGCCGCTGTTATCAAAATTGCTGCAAGAGCTGTTAGCGCATCTCCAGCATTGCTATTTATCAGAGATGTAAGCATAACCCAGACTTTTCCAGGGCAAGGATCGCCAGCGCCTAAAAAACAAATATGTCCTGTTGTTGTTACAAACTGGAATAATCCTGTAAATAACCTCCAGGCAACTCCAGCAACAATGAACAAGCTGACTCCAGAACCAAATCCCCACTTGCTATTAACTTCATCCATAAAAACAATTATTATTCCTCCAATTATCAACTGGATAATAACTATAAACTCAAAGCCCGGATTAGCTCTGATTCCGCCCATTAATACATAAACAGCAGCCTCAAATACTACAAAAAAGAAGACAAGCATCTTTTGCAGGCCTTGAAAAAACTTCTTTCCCTCATCAGTCTTTGTATCAATATTTAGGATTTTACTTCCAACTAGCAATTGAAGAATGATAGAAGCCATAACAATTGGACCTATTCCTAGCGAGATAATACTTCCAAAATCAGTTCCTAGAATTACAGCAAGATACTCAAATCTCTGTAAAGCAACCTCACTTACTCCAAAAAGCTTTATATTCGCAAGAACAAAAAAAGATACTAGGATTATTAGTGTCCACTTAAGTTTAACATTAAAGCTAAGCTTTTTTTCAACTGGCTTCCTGACTTCAGGCAGATTTTTCAAAATATCTTTTAATACCATTTTATAAGTGTGTTTTGCTTCTTTAACTAAAAGAAGGGAGTTTTTAAAACTACTTCTTCTCTTTTTTCTTCTCTTCCTTAATTTCTGTCTTCTTATCTTCTACTTTCTCTTCTTTCTCAGAATATTTTAAAATTAGCTGGCTTCCTGACTTCTTTATCTTTTCTTTTGCAGATTCAGAAGCAGCATCAGCCCTTATAACTAGCTTATCTTTAAGCTCACCCTCTCCTAAAATCTTGTATCCCTGAAGATTAATCTCCCCAGCCTTTGTTTTAAACTTAGCAACATTCTTGTTTATATCATCTAAGTTTATAACTTCTAATTTTGGCTTAGCCTTCATTCCTTCTTTTCCAAAATAATCATTTCCAAAATGCTTCTGAACATAGGTTATCTTTTGTCCAGATCTCTTTCCTGTTCCAGCCATTCCTGCTCCCCCTCTCATTCCTGATCCCTTATGCTTTTTTCTATTTCCCCTGTAAGCAGTTCTGCTTCCCCTAAGCCTTGTTCTCTTACTTCTTTTTTTATGCTTTATCATAACATTCTCCTTATTAATTTATTAATTCATTCTTTATTAT
>Ga0233421_10000853_pt1 | contig 11802 bp, 12 predicted proteins | sample Watercolumn_Mata_3_FD_182725 | JGI IMG/M metagenome (GOLD analysis project Ga0233421, IMG submission 182725) | Freshwater microbial communities from Lake Matano, South Sulawesi, Indonesia - Watercolumn_Matano_2014_107_MG | ecosystem: Environmental > Aquatic > Freshwater > Lake | place... | reverse complement strand
CGAAACCACAAGAAAAACGCATAGGCTGAGTAGTTACCCGGCGACTCGATTTGGTGAGGATTCGTCCCGATGACATACGGCTCGGAAGCAGACCATTGCCTGGATCTAGCAGTTCCCATGTTTCGTTATCAATGAGCATCCTCACTTGCGCGAATTTCTTGCGCTGAGACTCGGTGGTTATGTAATTCTCGCGTCTACGCGGCTGCCTACAGATCAGGTGTTGCATCGGGCTGAACGAAGATGGTCAAGACAGGACTACCGCCGCTGTATGCCATGCCAGTCACTTGCCCATAGCAACCAGCTTGAATCACATCGCCAGTCTCGAAATCCTCACCGATGACTGTCTGGGGTGACACTCGGTCACCGATTCGAACACTGTGACAGTTTGCATCAATCTCGAAAGGGATCGCAAATGGCGCGACCTGATCGTTTTGCATCTTTGCCCTCCTGAAAGAATTCAATTCGGACAATCGAAACAAGTCGGTTGGCTTGGCGCGACGATCCCCCGGGCGCGCAAGATGGAGCGCGAGATGAGTTGGCGCAGTGCTGCGATGTTCACGCCATTATGATTGGAAACTTCGAGCGCGGCGCACTGACCCCGCCAGGTCGGGCGCAGCGAACGGAGGATTTTCTCCACATACTCTTTGCCGGAGTTGATGTTCGCCGGATGCACTTCGCGCTGTTCTTCCAAATCCAGATGCGTGCCGACCAGGATAAAATCCGTGTTCTCATTGCACAGATCAACCACCTGATGAATCCAAGATTCGAGATCGCTGAACGATTCGAGCCGCGTGATCATATACGACAAGAGCACGACATCTACTTTCCGAATGTGAAAACGAAAGATCGCAATCACGTCCTCGTAGGTTCGCCCGCTTGCATTTCCTTCGATCTTTCTTTGTCCCGGCGGAATCAGGAATTGTTGAACGACGTTGTAGCAATTTCCATTCAGTTCAATCTGATCGGAAACAAATTCAAATTCCAGATTCTTGGTCTTTTTCAATCGTGCGAGCGAATCGTCCCAGCCGTTCGGCAGAATATTTTGCTGCAAGGTCAGCGCGAGACTGGTCTTCCCAACGGCGCCGTTTCCCACCGGCAAAACTACGCCGGTGACCTTGATCACCTCAGGCATAGGTTTCCACAAGCCGGGCGGGGCGTTGTGAACGATATTCCAAGTTTGCATCATGCTGAACCGGAACCTCCCAGATTTCGTTGCCGCATTGATGGCGCACGTAGAAACGATACGAGCGCGTCCCCATCGCCTCTTCCAGCGTAATGCCTTTGATCAATTGCGGATACGCGCGCACGATGTCCACGACCGAGTAACTGATCGCCTGACCGCAGTGATCGCAGCGCGTCGAATGACGCACGAAACAACGCGCTAGATCGAAACCGCCGTTCAATCGCGCAAACGCCACGAACTGGCGCGCCGCCTCGTCGTCCGATAGGGCTTGTCCGGCATCTACCGTGAACATACGCTGCCGATGCAGGGCGGTCAGTTGATGGCTCTGCGCCATAAACAGAATCAGCGCGCTGATCAGGCGAAATTCTCCTTGCGCGGTTTCGCTGACGACCGGTTGATAGATGGCAGCGCGATCGCGCTGAAGAACTTGTTGCGTGGCAAGCGTGATCAGGGTGGTGTCGGGCAAAACAAGCGGCGCGTACGGGATCGTTTCGAGCATTGTGGCGATTGGGCGCGAAAGAAAAACTTCGGGACCGAACACGCGTCCGGTTCTTTCAAAGAACGTTTCGCGACTGACGATGCCCACCAGCCGCGCTCCATCCATCACCAAAACGCCGGGCAGGTGAATGTCGCGTTCAAAGACACTCAGCACGTCTCTCCCCAGCATTGTGCCGGCGACTTGACGATCGTGCGCGGGGAGATCGCACAGCATCGAATCTATGGTCAGGTCCTCAAACATGTTCCCTGTCGCAACGCACCAAACCGTTGGCACCGTCCACCGATACCCACGCGGCTTCTGGCAACGCTTCGATAGAACCACCCAAGTTGAACACGGCTGGGATGCCGCACGCGCGCGCTTGCGCGGCGAGGAAAGAATCGCTTGCGCCGTACGCGCACAGCAACGCCGAAGCGTGTTTGAGCAGCGGGGAAATTCGTGGAATCGGAAAACGCGCGATCAGGATGGTCTCCGCCGCGAGGGCAACCTCTTTTTCCCACCCGCGCACCGTTCTGATGCGACCACGCGCCATTCCAGAAACCACCGGCGTCCCTTTGAAAATTGCACGAGTTTGGTCTAGCATAAAAAAAACCACCTCAGTCTTCTGAGATGGTTTATCGCGCTGCCGGATTAAATCTCGCGCAAGAAAAGGTAAAGCGCGTGAAAAGATTGTGTAAAGAAATGTTAATCAACAACTACCTGTTCCAGCCCGGGTGCGGGTTTGGGGTACGCCATTTTCAGATCTTTCAAACGCTCGACCAAGATGTGCGAGATGAGAAAGTTGCGGTACCATTTGCGATTCGCGGGGATGATGTGCCACGGCGCAGCGGCGGTATTGGTCGCGCTCAACGCATCTTCGTAGGCGCGAGTATAATCGCGCCAGCGCGCGCGCTCTTTCAGATCCGCCGGGTTGAATTTCCACTGTTTGGTTTTGTCGGCAAGCCGTTCTTGCAGACGCTTTTTCTGTTCGGCTTTGTCAATATGAAGAAAAAACTTGAGGACCGTCGTCCCTTCATTCACAAGCATTTGCTCGAACGCATTGATGTCGGCGTAGCGGCGGCGACACTCCGCGCGCGAAACCAAACCGTGCACGCGCACGACCAGCACGTCTTCATAGTGACTGCGATTGAAGATGACGATTTCGCCCGCGCCGGGCGTCTGCTTGTGAACGCGCCACAAAAAATCATGCGCGAGTTCTTCAGGCGTTGGTTCTTTGAAACTCGCCACGCGTACGCCTTGGGGATTCACTCCGCTGAACACATGCCGAATCGTTCCATCCTTGCCCGCCGTATCCATCCCCTGCAGAACGATCAGCACTTTGTGCTTGTGCTCCGCATAGAGCAATTCCTGCAAGCGATCCAAATTCTTCACCAGGGATTCGGTTTTGGCGAGCGCGGCTGGTTTGTTGCCGGCGAAAGCGCTGTGATCATCTGGATCGAATTTCCCTAGATCAATCTGCTTGCCTGGTTTCACGCGATAGTTGTTCATATTTGCCTCCCACGGGATCTAGTTCTGAGGATACTCCCTTTATGCATATTTGCAATTCCGGGCAAATTGCAATACAATGTTTTTGAAACGAGTTCTGCCGCTTGGATCGCATCCGCGACCGAGACGGGTTCAAAGGCACGTCTCTTGCCGCGCCTCTCGCCTGTCTTGGTCGAGAGGCGTTTTGTGTTGCGATGACCGAATCACTCATCCGTGTCGAAAACCTACATTACATCTACTCTGGCGCGTCGCCTGTCGAGGCATTGGGCGGAATTGATCTCACGATTCGCGCAGGCGAGTACGTCGCAATCGTCGGCGCGAACGGCTCCGGCAAGTCCACGCTCGCTCGCCATCTGAACGCGTTGCTCTTGCCGACGCGCGGCGACGTGTGGATCGCGTGCGCTAACACGCGCGATGAAAAACGGCGGCGCGATATTCGCGCGACCGTGCAAATGGTCTTCCAGCATCCTGACTCGCAGTTGGTTGCGGCCGTCGTGGAGGAAGATGTCGCGTTCGGTCCCGAGAATTTCGGCGTGCCGGAAAACGAATTGCCGCCGCGCGTCCGCGCCGCGCTCGATCAGGTGGGGATGTGGGCGTGCCGACAGCGCACACCGCATTTGCTTTCGGCGGGTCAAAAGCAGCGCGTCGCGATTGCCGGCGCGATGGCGGTGCAGCCACGTGTGCTCGTGCTGGACGAAGCGACGGCGATGCTCGACCCAGCGGGACGCGCGGTGGTGCTCGATGTTTTGCGCGCGCTGCATCATCAGGGAACGACGATCATCACCATCACGCACGAGATGGAAGAAGCAGTGGAGGCGGAGCGCGTAATCGTGTTGAGCGAAGGTCGCGTCGCGATGGACGACACGCCGCGCCGCGTGTTTACGCGCGCCGATGAATTGTGCGCGCTCGATCTCGATGTTCCACCGGTTGCCGCGCTCGCGCGGCGGCTTGGGTTGCCGGTTTGCCTGACGACTGAGGAACTCTGCGCGGCGCTGACCGCGCGCGGTCCGCGTGTCGGTGCACCTTCGCGGATTAACAAAGTGCGTGTAAGTGAGCCACAGGAATCCATCATTCGCGTCGAGCAACTCACACATTCGTACTTGCGCGGCTTACCGCTCGAAACGCGCGCGCTGGATCGCGTTGATTTCAACGTGCCCTCCGGCGCGGCGATGGGCTTGATCGGTTCGACCGGTTCGGGCAAGTCAACGCTGATGCAACATTTGAACGGCTTGCTTCGCCCGCAATCGGGCAGGGTTGTGGTGGGACAATACGATCTGACGAATCCGGCGACGGACGTGCGCGCAGTGCGGCGGATGGTTGGACTCGTATTTCAACAACCGGAGGATCAACTCTTTGAGCAGTACGTCGGCGACGATGTCGCGTTCGGTCCGCGCCAATTCGGGTTTGCGAAAGAAGAGGTGCGCGAGCGCGTGCGCTGGGCGATGGAGTCGGTTGGGCTGGGTTTCGACGCGTTCAAGAATCGTTTGACCAACACGCTTTCCGGCGGCGAGCGCCGCCGCGCCGCGCTCGCCGGCGTGTTCGCGGTGCGTCCCCAAGTTCTCGTCGCCGACGAGCCGACTGCCGGACTCGATCCACGCACGCGCGCGGAGGTGCTCGGAATTCTCCAGCGCTTGCACGCGGAAGGAACGACGCCGGTCATCACATCGCACCGGATGGACGACATTGCTGCGCTGTGTTGCCGTATCACCGCGCTTGACGGCGGACGCGTCGTCGCGGCGGGCACGCGGCGCGAAATTTTCTCGCAGCCGGATCTGCTGCAAGCGCACGGACTCGACATTCCGCCGGTCGCGCGCATCGCCCAAGAGTTGCGCGCGCAAGGTTGGCCGATTCCAAGTGGCGTGTTGTTCGCAGACGAATTGGTTGCCGCGCTCGGAGCCGAATGACGATGGAAGATTTCGAACTCCTCCGCCATGTCACCATCGGTCAATATTTTCCAACTGGGTCGCCGTTGCATCGGCTGGATCCGCGCGTCAAGATCATCGGCGTCGTCGCGCTCGTGGGCACGCTCGTCACACTTCAATCGGCATCGGGCGTGCTGATCGGCTTGGTCATCACGTTCGCGTTGATCGCGCTCGCGCGAGTGGATGTGCAGTTCGCGCTAGGCGGACTCGCGCCGGCTTTGCCGATTCTGGTGTTCCTCGCCGTGCTGCAACTTGTCTTCGGTTGGAGCGCGCGCGTGACCAACTGCCACTCGCTGTGGAGTTTTTGGCTCTTGAACGTGACGACGTGTTCGATCCAAGCCGTCGTGGTTTTGCTCGCGCGATTCGCCGCGCTTTTCCTGCTGACCGGCTTGCTCACGTTCACGAGCACGTTGAGCGAACTGGCACGCGGCATCGAATGGCTGTTGCGTCCGTTCCAGCGCGTCGGCGTGCCGGCGGATGAATTGGCGATGGTGTTCACGATTGCGCTGCGTTTCGTCCCGACGCTCGCGCTCGAAATGGAAAAACTGCTAAAAGCGCAAGCGGCGCGCGGCGCAAATATTCAGAGCGGCTCGAACCCGGTCGCGCGCACGCGGCAGTTGCTGCCGGTGCTCGTTCCCCTTTTCATCAACACGCTGCGGCGCAGCGATGACTTGACGGCGGCGCTGGAGGCGCGCGGCTATACCGGCGGAGCCGGACGTACGTACTATATTCGTCTGCATTTTCAGCGCGCGGATGTCGTCGCTTTGCTCGTCGTCGCCGCGTTGATCCTGGGTTTGTTCGCGCTGCCGTTCGGAATGTTCGATCAATCGGTCTTGAATATGTTGGCAACCAAATGATTGGTAGGACAAATCGGAAATTTGTCCTGCCGAAAGGAGAGAAATGAAACTCACGGTTCGTCAAATCGTCGTTGCCGGGTTGCTGGGTGCGATTGCCATCTTGCTCGGCGCAACCCGGCTCGGCTTCATCGGTCCGTTTCCCCCATTGCTGCCGGTCAGCGCGACAATCATGCATGTCCCCGCGGTTATCGGCGGAGTGTTGGAGGGATCATTCGTTGGGCTGATCATCGGTTTGATTTTCGGGGTGTTCAGTTGGCTGCAAGCGCCGACCGAAGCGCCGCCAACCAATCTTTGGTTCAGCAACCCACTCGTTTCGATCTTGCCGCGCTTGTTCATCGGCGTCACGTCCGCGTACGCGTATCAGGCATTGCGTAAAACGAACGAGATCGTCGCGCTTGCAACTGCCGGCATCGTCGGCACGCTGACGAATACGATTCTCGTCATCGGGATGATCATTGCGCTGGGCTATATCCCTGCGGCGGTCATCCTTCCGGCGGTTCTGCCGAATGCAATCGCCGAAATCATCATCGCGGTGATCCTCGTCGTGGTCGTCGTCGCCGCGTGGAAGGGCATCGAAATTCGCCGCAAGGGCTCGTCGGTGTGAGGTAGGAGCGGATGTCGTAGGGGCGTTTGACTAGACGCTCCTCCCATGGAGAGGCAACATGCTGTTGTGCATTGACATCGGCAACACGAACATCAAACTGGGATTGTTCGACGACGGCAAGCCGCGCGCACATTGGCGCATCGCGACCGATCGTGCGCGGCTTACCGACGAGTACGCTATGCTCATACTCGATTTGTCCGCGGCAAACCAGATCCAAACGCGCGATGTCACCGGCGTCGCGATCTCATCCGTCGTTCCGCCGCTGACGCCGGTCTTTGCCGACTTGGCGAAACACTATTTGAAGCAAACGCCGATTGTCGTCGGTCCGGGAATCAAAACCGGCATGAGTATTCGCACCGACAACCAGACGGAGGTCGGCGCGGATTTGATCGTGAACGCGGTCGCAGCGCGCGAGGTGTACGGCGCGCCGGTGATCATCATTGGGTTTGGCACCGCGACGACGTTCAGCGCGGTTTCGGCGCAAGGGGATTTCGTCGGCGTCGCGATTGCGCCGGGCATCGAAACCGGCGCGGAGGCATTGTTTCGCTTCGCCGCGAAATTGCCGCAGGTCGAACTGACGCGCCCGCCGCACGCCATCGGCAAGAATACGGTTCATTCGATGCAAGCGGGACTCGTGTTTGGCTTTGCGGGCTTGGTCGAAGGCGTCATCAAGCGAATGCGCGCGGAACTGGGCGGCACAGCCCGCGTCGTCGCGACCGGCGGGCTGGCGCAGTTAATCGCCGCCGAAACAGATGTCATCGAAGTCGTTGAGCCGAACCTGACGCTTCTGGGTTTGCGGTTGATCTACGATATGAACAAAGCGGTCGCTTCCTCGTGATGTTCCGCTGGGCGTCCAGGTCACGAAATGAGGTGACTCGTTTGTTTGACGTAACCTGCAACAACGAATATAATTCTTGATGGAGGTAGTGTGGCAAAAAAGCAGAACCCCCGCCGCATCCGCAGCGAATCTGCGACAATGGTTCCGGTCCCCGAAGATGCCCAACTCTTTCTCAACCGCGAACTATCGCAACTAGCGTGGTTCCGGCGGGTGTTGGAAGAAGCGCAGGACGAACGCAATCCGCTACTGGAGCGCGTCAAGTTCCTTTCGATTGTCGGCTCCAATCTCGCGGAATTTTTTATGGTGCGCGTCGCCGGACTCAAACAACAAATCGAAGCCGGGGTCATCGAGCTTTCCATTGACGGCTTAACGCCCGCACAGCAACTGGCGGCGATCCGTCAAGCCGCGTTGCAATTGATGAACGAGGCGCGCAGTTGTTTGCAAAGTTTGTTCCCCCTGCTGGAAGCGGCAGGGATTCACATCCTCGATTACAGCGCGCTGGACGAAACCCAAAAGGCGGAAGCCAAGCGGTACTTTGACGAAATCATTTTCCCGGTCCTGACGCCGCTTGCCTACGACCCCGGGCGTCCCTTTCCCCACATTTCGAATATGAGTTTGAATTTGGCGGTGCTGGTGCGCGACCGCAAAGGGCAAGAGCGGTTCGCGCGCGTCAAAGTGCCGCGCACGTTGCCGCGCCTCTTGCAGATTCCTGCGCCCGATCCGGCGCCGTCGAAAAACGATGCGGAATCGCACGACGTGTACTTTGTCTGGCTGGAACAAGTCATCGCCGAACATCTGCCGCGACTCTTCCCCGGAATGAAAATCGTCACCGCGCATCCCTTCCGCGTGACGCGCGATGCGGAAATGCTCATTCAGGAACTGGAAGCCGAAGACCTGCTCGAGACGATCGAACGCGGCGTCCGCGAGCGCCGTTTTGGTTCCGTCGTGCGATTGACGATTGATCCGAATATGCCTGACGAGATTCGCGGCATCTTGATCGACAATATGAATCTCGAACCCAACGAGATTTACACCGTCGCCCCTCCGCTCGGCTCAAGCGATTTGATGCAGTTGTATTCGCTCGACCGGTACGATCTCAAAGATCCGCCTTTTCTTCCAACTACCCTAGCTGCATTTGAAGAGGAGGATGATATTTTCGCGGCGATTCGTCGGCAAGATATTCTGCTGCACCATCCGTACGATTCGTTCTCGCCCGTCGTCGAATTTCTGGAGACCGCGGCGCGCGATCCAAACGTGCTGGCGATCAAACAGACTTTGTATCGCGTCGGACGCAACTCGCCGGTCGTCGAAGCGTTGTTGCAAGCCGCGCGCAACGGCAAGCAAGTCGCGGTTCTCGTCGAGTTGAAAGCGCGGTTCGACGAGGAGAGCAACATCGAATGGGCGAAAGCATTGGAGCGCGAGGGCGTTCACGTCGTCTATGGTTTGCTGGGCCTCAAGACCCATTCTAAAACCGCGCTCGTCGTTCGCAAAGAAGGCGATCGCTTGCGGCGCTACGTGCATCTCGCCACGGGGAACTATAATCCGATCACCGCGCAAATTTACACCGATCTGGGTTTGTTCACCTGCGACGAGGAGTTTGGCGCAGACGCGACCGATGTGTTCAACTATTTGACCGGCTACTCGGCGAAAAAAGACTATCGCAAATTCCTCGTCGCGCCGATCAATTTGCGCGCCGGAATTGAATCGCTCATCCAGCGCGAGATCGAACGACAACAGCGCGGCGAGCAGGGTCATCTCATTTTCAAAATGAACGCGCTGATTGACAAACCGCTGATCCGTTTGCTCTATCAAGCAGCGCAAGCCGGTGTGCGCGTGGATTTGATCGTGCGTGGGATGTGCTGCCTGCGACCGGGTGTCCCAGGTCTTTCCGAAAACATCCGCGTCACCAGCGTCGTCGGACGATTCTTGGAACACAGCCGCATCTATTATTTCCGCAACGGCGGCGCGGAACAGATCTATTTGGGCAGCGCCGACTTGATGCCGCGCAATCTCGACCGCCGCGTGGAAATTCTGTTTCCGATTCAAGACGCGCGCCTCATTCGACAGTTGCGCGATGAGATTCTCGCGACGTACCTCGCCGACAACAGCCGCGCCCGGTTAATGCTGCCCGACGGCACGTACAAGCGTCTTGCGCCAGAAAACGGCGCGTCCCCGCTGGATAGCCAAGCCGCGTTGTTGAACCGCGCGTTTACCGCAGTCCCCATCTAGCCCTCGGAGTGGATCAAATGAAGATATTCTTTTTGCGCCACGGTCTCGCCGGCGAACGGAGCGAATGGAAAGGCGACGACGCCGAACGCCCGCTCACTGACGAAGGCATCGAAAAAATGAAACGTACAGCGGCAACGCTTGCCGCGCTCAACCTGGGACTCGATATCATCGTTACTAGTCCACTCGTGCGCGCCAAGCAGACCGCCGAGATCGTCGCGCGAAAATTGAATTGCCCACTGGTCGAAGACAAACGACTCGAACCTGGGTTCAACGATGAGCAATTTCAACAGATTCTGCTCGATCACCCCGGCGCGAACGCGATCATGGTCGTGGGACACGAACCCGATTTCAGCGACACGATCAGCGCGCTCATCGGCGGCGGGCGGATCGTTTGCAAAAAAGGTGGTCTCGCGCTGGTCGAGATACCAGACGCGCAATCGCGCAAAGGCGAATTGGTGTGGCTCGTGCCGCCCAAAGTGCTGGCGCGGTAGAACCGGCGATGGAAATCGAAGCCAAGTTTGCGGTGACGGATGCTACGCTAGTCAAGCGACTGCAAACCGTCGAGACGATTGACGGGTTGCGGCTCACACCCGGCGTCACCACGCGCGTCCACGACACGTACCTCGACACTCAGGATCGCCGTTTACTAGTGGCGGGATTCGCGTGCCGAAAACGCGCAACGCGCGACGGCGCGGTGATCGTCACCGTCAAACAAATCACGAACGAATCCACCGCGATTCACACGCGCGCAGAATTCGAAATCGAGTTGAACGAAGACGCGCCGCCGACGCAGTGGCAGGACAGTCCCGCGCGTGATCGCGTCTTGAGCATCATCGGCGACGCGCCGCTGCAAAAACTATTCGACTTGCGCCAAACGCGTGTCAAGCGCGATGTGCTGAAAGACGATTCGCCCATCGCCGAGTGGAGCGTGGATCAAGTGCGCGTGCGCGCTGGAAATCGGTATCTGAAATTCGCGGAGTTGGAAATCGAACTCAAGCACGCTGGCAAGCCGGAGGATTTAGCGCGCCTCGCCGCGCGCGCCCAAGCCGAATGGAATCTCGCGCCTGAAACGCAATCGAAATTCGAGCGCGCGCTGGCGTGGGTGGACGAAGCGCACGCGGCGGTCCCAAAACGGCGGCGCCGCGTCCCCAAGATTCGGCTCGATGATACAATGGCGGAAGCCGCGCGCAAAACGCTGCTGCTGCACTGGGGAAGAATGCTCGATCACGAGGCAGGCGCACGCGAAGGCGCGGACAGCGAGCAAGTCCACGATATGCGCGTCGCCACACGACGGATGCGCGCCGCGCTCCGGGTCTTTGCCGATTACCTTGACGCGGACGCGTTCAAGCCGTTTGCCAAAATGCTGCGACGCACCGCGCGCACGCTCGGCGCGGTCCGCGATCTGGATGTGTTTCGCGAAAAAGCGCAACACTATCTCGACGCGTTGCCCGATGAACGGAAATCGGAATTGGGTCCGCTGCTCGCGGCGTGGCAGATCGAGTATCAGCGCGCGCGCGCTGAATTGATCGCGTTGTTCGACAGCGACGCGTTCGCGCGGTTCAAAATCAAGTTCGAGGAATTTTTGCGCGTACGCGGCGCGGGCGCGGCGACGGCTGAATTGGATGAGGGCGAGCCGCGCGCGCAGTGCGTCCGCGACGTGCTGCCGATCATTTTGTTGCGCGAGTGGGCGACGGTCCGCGCCTACGACGCATCGGTCGCCGCGCCCGATGTGCCGCTCACGCGGTTGCATCAACTCCGCATCGCGTCGAAAGGGTTGCGCTACACGCTCGAATTTTTCGCGGGGGTCTTGCCGCCCGACGCAAAATCGCTGATCGAGCAAATCAAGCGACTGCAAGACCATCTCGGAAATCTGCAGGATGCCGTCGTCGCGTGTAACCACCTGCGCGATTTTCTGACCTGGGGCGAATGGAGTCACGCCGCACCTAAATCCGCGCGTCGTCCGCGCGCGCTAATCGTCGCGCCGGGCGTGGCAACGTATCTCGCCGCGCGGCAGACCGAAATCCACGAACTCGTCCAGAACTTTCCGCCAGCCTGGACACCGATCCGTCACGCGGAATTCAAGAAGCAATTGCTCGCGCTGTTGGCGGCGTGGTAGTATAACCGACCGCCGACGGCAGACCACCGACCGCGCCTTGTCATTCTGAGCGGAGCGAAGAATCTCGGCGGT
>Ga0233421_10000852_pt1 | contig 11817 bp, 10 predicted proteins | sample Watercolumn_Mata_3_FD_182725 | JGI IMG/M metagenome (GOLD analysis project Ga0233421, IMG submission 182725) | Freshwater microbial communities from Lake Matano, South Sulawesi, Indonesia - Watercolumn_Matano_2014_107_MG | ecosystem: Environmental > Aquatic > Freshwater > Lake | place... | reverse complement strand
TAGCGACATTTCGGTCAGTGATGATAACTACTGAATCGGAAATACCATGTTTACGACATACCGGAGCGAACGATGCAAGCGTCTCAGTGCCTGTGTATATAGGATATGTGCGTTCTCCTAATTGGACTTCAATTTGCTTCTGAATCATTGTCTCATTCCTTTCCCATAAGTGGACGAATTTCTTTCATAATCTCATCCACAGTTGCACCAACGCGCATTTTATCTGCAAAGATAACAACATCAGCTCGCATATAAAACGGTTCACGTTTACTGAGAAGCTCATGTATGCGTTTCTCTAATTCTACAGGTCCTAACTGGTTTCCTTGAGCATCCTTAAGCATAGGACGATCAGTTCGAAATTGTACTCGATGAATAATTTCTTCAGGTGATAGTTTTAGATAGATAAGTATTCCCTTTTGAGAAACCACATGTAAGTTTTCTTCATTGGCAATTGTCCCGCCTCCAAGAGCAACAACACAATGGTTAAGCTCTGTCACTTCAATAAGTGTGTTTCGTTCCAACGTCCGGAAAGCTTGTTCTCCCTCTGAACTGAAAATATCAACAATCTTCTTCTGCGCTTTTTCTTCGATATAGCGATCCATATCGACATATTTATATCCTAATGAATTTGCCAGAATTGGGCCGATAGTGCTTTTCCCGCTTCCCATAAATCCAGCAAGAAAAACGAGTCCTTTTTTATTTTTTGGAAATATTTCTTTCATAACAGATTAAAAAAAAGGCGTCCCGAATATCGAGACGCCTTGTAGAAACGACAGCGAATGTTATCTAAAAAATTTATCTCGGTGATCGATGATATCTGCTTTTTCACGTAAAGCTAATTGCCATTCATTGATATTACGTTGGTTTTTTTCTGACAACAGTTGACGACGTAAACCATCCTCTTCCATTCTATACTTTGTCGAATCGAATTCTGTCTTAGAAACCATTTTAATAATAAAGTAACCGCGAGAACCTTCTACCGGTTTTGATATTTCTCCTGGTTTTAATGCAAGCGCAGTACCAATAAATACAGGATCCCTACCAACTCCTTGTGGAACATCTGTTGGTTTAAATGCACTTGTACTTTGTGCTATGATATTTGGTACAGACTGACCTGCAGAAAGTAAATCACTGGAAGGATTCAATGAATTATAAAAAACATCGACTTGAGGATGGATTTTTTCCAACTTCATTTGCTTCAATGCCATCGGGCGAACACTGTTCTTTACTTCATCGAATGGACGAATACCGTCTTCGCGAATGTTTGAAACCTTTGCCACAACAACTGCATTGCGTATGTAAAGCGGTTCACTGATGGATCCCAACTTATTATTGAATGCAAAATTCGTTAATGCATCATTTTGACCAATCCCAGGAATTGTCCCAGTTTTTGTAAACTCAGGTGTTTCACGTACTTCTATCCTGCTGTTTTCAGCCGCTTTTTCGAATCCTTCATCTTGTGCCAGAATTCCAAAGTCCTGTGCATTCTGGAATGCTGTTTCGAATGTCTGACTACTAGCTCTAATTTTAAGCGCCAAATCACTAACCTTAATTTCTCGCTTGTCTTTGCCGGTGACTTTAATAATATGCCATCCAAATTGTGTTCGTACTGGACCTACGATTTCTCCAATTCGCGCTTTGAATGCAGCATCAGCAAATGGCTTAACCCATCCATCTTTCGTTGTCCATCGTAGTTCACCACCTTGTGTTGCAGAACCGTAGTCCTGACTATTTTCCCGCGCTAACCGTGCAAAGTCTGCACCTGAGCGAGCTTTCGCTAATAATTCACGGGCTTTTTTTATAACCTGAGTGCTATCAGGACCGGTTACAAGGTTTAGTAAAATATGACTTGCTTTTACATATTCTGTGGTCCCTTGCTTGTGCTCAAGCACCTTCATAAGATGAATTCCATCGTAGTCGATAATTGGACCAACAACCTCACCTTTTTTTGCAGAAAAAACCATATCCTCTTTTTTCTGGCTCAATTCACCATGTTTGAAGAAAGTCTCGGCAGAAGGAATTTCAGAATACGTTTTTGCCAATTCAGTATAGTCGGCAACTCCAGTTTTAACCTGTTCAAGTAATCGTTGTGCTTCTGTTAATACCGTTGCAGTGTCATCTGCTGAAGGGCTTTGGCTAAATTGTACATATTTAATTTTCCGAGATGCCTTTGCTTGAAATTCTTCTGGATGTAATTCGTATTGCCTCCGGAGGTCATCGTCTGTAATAGTAACCGCAGAATCAGGAACAAGTCGATTGACATCGAAAAGGACATAATCGGCAGTCATAGATATATTTTGATTGATGAATCTTTGCTTCAATTCACTCTCACTAATCACTACTGTCGATATAAGTAAACTTTGTAGTTTTTTGCGTTTTTGCTCAGCACGAATCATTTCTTCAACTTGAATCCAGGCGTTTTTATTCTGAGGATCCATCATAGCCTGTTGGTATGCATCGCGTCTGAATGTGCCTGTGGAATCTCTGAACTGCTGAACCAGAAATTCTGGCGGATTTGGCCCCATAACAATATCACGAATCTCTTGATCAGAAACTGTAATACCAAGCCGCTCTATCTCTTCATCAATAAGCATTTCATCAACCATTTGAGTCCAAACCTGTGAACGAATTTGACGCTCAGTTTCATCATCGATTTCAACATTTTGTTGCTTTTTCTGATTTTCGATTGTTCGGCGGACTAATTCGGTAAATTGTCTATAGTTAATTTCCTTGCCATTTACTTCGCCAAGAACCTCGGCATTAGCGCCTTGTCTGCTCCTTCTATCTGTGAGATCAAATCCCCAGTCAAAAATGATGGTAAGTATAAAGAATACTGCAAGAACACCAAACAGTTTGGCCAGATTAGTACGAATACTTGACATCAACGCCATAAAGTATCTAACTCCTATTCCAAATAATCGCTAGAATTTCAATTTTTTGTATTAATAAATATAGCCGACAATCGCTTGATATGCAACGACTTTCTTGTTGACTTTCTTAGCATATCAGGTTATATTTTTCATCGAAAATTCTTGAATGTAGTTTTCTCAGAGCGCGAATGTTGTTAGGTCGCGCTTTGTTTTCTTTCATTATCACCACTGTTTTATGTTTGGAGACGATTTGTGAGAAATCAATTATCTAGAATCATTATCACTCTATGTTTTGTGATCCTTGCAGTTTATTTTCTATGGCCAACTATTCAAGATTATAATTACCGCAAGACAATCAATCAACTTACTGGTACAGACAGCCTAACATACCTCGAAGAACACCACGACGCAATACTTGATGCAAAAATGAAGCGAATGAAGCTCGGATTAGATCTTCAGGGTGGAATGCGCGTTGTGCTGGAAGTGGATCTTATCCAATTGTTGGAAGATTTAGCTAAGAATAAAGATGAAAATTTCCAGAATATAATTAAGGAAGTTAGGTCAGAGACTTCTGTGAATGAAATTTCTGTTATTCCAATATTTGCAAAGAAATTTCAGGATCGCGAGATCCGCCTCAGCCGGTATTATGGAAGTATTCGTGATGATGATGCCAAGTTAGTCAAAATGCTCGAGAATGAATCCGAAAAAGCGGTTGACCGTGGAATAGAGATCGTGAATAACCGCGTGAACCAATATGGCGTTTCCGAACCAACAATTCAAAAACAAGGCGGTAGACGCATTATCGTTGAATTACCGGGTGTAAAAGATGAAAATGAAGTTCGAAATTTATTACGCGGAACAGCAAAACTAGAATTCAAGTTGCTAAAGGATGGGCAAATATCATACAAAGTAATGGAGTCCATCGATAAGTTTCTAACCGGAAAGTCAGAAGTTGATACAATGCTTAAAGCTGGTGAATCTCTAAAAGGCAAAAAAGAAGCTTCAAAACCAAAAGATGCTCTTACAGAACTGACAGGTAGTGCAGCGGTTGCCGAGAAAGACACATCCAAGGAAGCGGAATTTGCTCGAGAACATCCATTCTTTATGTATGTCAGACCGGATCAACAAGGCTCGGGTGAAGGATATGTTCTTGAAAAAGATAAAGACCGTGTTATTAGGTTATTAGACCGCCCAGAAGTCAAAGCTTTACTTCCACCTGATTTTGAGTATCTATGGTCTGCAAAACCTCAAACATCCCAGGATGGACAGAAGTACTTCATGCTTTTTCCTGTTAGGAAAGTTGCCGAACTCACTGGCGGTGTTGTAACAAATGCTATGGCAAGCGTCGATCCGGATGATAACCGTCCAATAGTCAATATGGAAATGAATAGCGAGGGATCTCGAGACTGGGCCCGAATTACAGGCGCTAATATCGGAAAACGGATTGCCATTATACTCGATGAGGGTGTATTTTCTGCACCAGTTGTTCAAAATAAAATCACTGGCGGTCGATCACGAATCACAGGAATGGATTCACCCAATGAAGCCCGTCTTCTCGAAATCGTTTTGAAGGCAGGCGCATTACCTGCCCCAGTTTCGATCATCGAACAACGCTCGGTCGGACCATCACTCGGCGAAGATTCTATCAAAGCCGGTATGAACTCAACAATTATCGCAATTATCTTCACCGTACTCTTCATGATAATTTATTATAACAGTGCGGGCGCTATAGCCGATTTTGCGTTGCTGTTTAACATTCTTTTCATTCTCGGTGTGATGGCAGGATTTCAGGCAACACTCACATTGCCCGGTATTGCTGGAATAGTACTCACTATTGGTATGGCGGTCGATGCGAATGTTCTCATCAACGAAAGGATTCGCGAAGAAATGGCAGGCGGAAAAACCTTGCGTGCTGCAATCGATGCAGGTTACTCGAAGGCATTCGCTGCAATCTTTGACTCGAATATTACAACTTTCTTAACGGGTGTCGTATTGTATCAGTTTGGAACTGGACCAGTGCAAGGCTTTGCATTAACACTAATGATTGGTATTGGTGCAAGTATGTTCAGTGCAATCATTATTACACACGTAATATTTAATATTATGACAGAGAAGGGTTTGAATCCGAATTTTGGATAGACGATCGTCCCCTGGACTATTAAAGATTTCGGAATAGAGATTGAATTTGACAAGGAGAATGAGTTTCAATGCGACTTTTTAAGAAAACAAATATAGATTTTATTGGAGTAAGAAAGACCTGGTATTTAGTATCGTGCTGTTTTGTTTTAACCGGTCTCATTTCGATGATTATCGGTGGTCTTCCCTTCGGTATCGATTTTCAAGGCGGCACAGAAATCGTTCTTGGATTTTCACAGAAAATTGAAATTGGTGAAATCCGCTTTGCCTTAGCAAAAGTAGGATTAGAAAAAAGCGAGATCAAAATCTACGGAAAGGAAAGCGATATTCTAATACGTACGTCTGAGCAAGCTGAAGGCACAACTGTTTCGGATAAAATCAAAACAGCAATACAGACCACTTATTCAGATAAAAGATTTATCGTGTTGAAAGAAGATAAGATCGGCCCAAAAATTGGAACCGAGTTACGACGCGACGCACTGTATGCAATTATCTGGTCGTTTCTCGCTATTCTTGTCTATATCGCTCTAAGGTTCAAGTTTGCTTATGGTTTAGGGGCAGTTTTAGCTTTGGTACACGACGTTTTTGCTACATTTGGATTTCTCTCGATCCTAAGGGCAGTATTCCCAGCGACAAATCTTGAAATATCTCAAGAAATGATAGCAGGTTTTCTTACTCTGATCGGTGTTTCGGTAAACGATACAGTTGTTATTTTCGACCGTATCCGTGAGAACGAAAAAATATACCGGAGTATGACCTTAGATGCTATTATGAATAAAAGTCTTAACGATACATTAAGCCGAACAATCATCACGTCTGCAACAATATTTGTAGTATTGGTTGTCTTATTGATATTCGGCGGAGAAGTCAACCGCGGATTTGCATTTACAATGACATTTGGTATAGTCACTGGTACGTATTCATCTATTTATATAGCGAGCGCATTTGTGCTCGATTGGTCACACTTTCGCAATCGAAATAAAACAGCCTAATCTTCCACTCTTGATAAGAGCAACTTATGAAGCTGAAAACAAAGGAAGTTAAGAACATTACGGTAATCGAGTTAGATGGAAATATCATCGGTGGACCGGATGCATCGGCTCTAAACGAATATCTTCATAAACTCATTGCAGAAAACAAAAAACACGTGGTTGTCGATCTGAAAGCTGTTAGCTTCATCAACAGTTCCGGTCTTGGTATGTTGATTGGTGGATTGACAACGATGCGCCACTCCGGCGGTGAGTTGAAACTTGCTCGTGCTTCCAAAAAGGTAGAAAACCTATTAGAGATGACCAAGTTGTTGAATGTCTTCAGCCTACATAAAAATATCAACGAGGCCATCGCATCATTCAAATAAATTGCTAATTGTGTTCGGATTGAACGAACGCACATAGATTGTACCAGCATACAAATCTTTCCACTTAATCGGTATGGCATCTCGACCACTCTTTATCGCTATTGCAGGTAATATTGGGGCAGGTAAATCGTCGCTTGCACGTTTACTTGGAGCACGATTCAACTGGAAGCCATATTTCGAATCAGTGGATGACAATCCATACCTTGTTGATTTCTACAACGATATGTCCCGTTGGTCATTTCATCTGCAAATATATTTTCTTGCCAATCGTTTTAAATGTCACAAAGAAATCGTCGAGTCGAATGAATCGGTAATTCAGGATCGCTCCATCTACGAAGATGCAGAGATTTTTGCACGCAACCTCCATGATATCGGAAAAATGTCAGACAGGGATTACACAAATTATGTTTCGCTTTTCCATGTTATGATGGAATATCTAAAAGCGCCTGATCTATTAATCTATTTACGCGCTAGTGTCGATACATTAACAAAACAGATTGCCAAACGTGGTCGAGATTTTGAGCAGGGGATCCAGCGATCATATCTTGAGACACTCAATATTCTTTATGAGGATTGGATTAAGCGCTACAAACTTGGACCGCTTTTAATTATAGAAAGCGATAATCTCGATTTCGTCAGCAATACCATTGATCTAGATTATATCCTTGCGTGTGTAAAAGATCGACTTCCACAGCTTCAATTGTTCGAATAGAACAATCAAAATCCACCCAACAGGGAAAGAGTTATGAAATCAATTCAAACTCTCTCAAACAAAAAGAACCGTTTGTATGATGATCTGGCCTGGACTTTTCCAATTATCACTCCATTAGAACATTACATCGAAGAAACAGAATTATTTTGCAATATCATTCGGAAACATGCGAAAATCGAAATAAGAACCCTCTTGCATGTTGGTTGCGGAGGCGGCCACAATGATTATGTGTTCAAGAAACACTTTCAGGTAACAGGTTTAGATAGAAGCCAAGCTATATTAAGAATAGCAAAAAAGCTAAATCCTGAAGTTGATTATATCTGCAAAGACATGCGATCCTTTCATCTTAATCGCACTTATGATGCGATCGTAGCTATTGATTCTATCGCTTATCTCAATAATATTCAAGATTTGATAAGGATGTTTTCTGCAGTCTACAGACATTTAAATATCGGAGGTGTCTTCATGTTTCTGATGGAAGATACTCGAGATACATTCATCCAGAACAATACAACCACTTCCACAAATAAAAAAGGTAAAATAGAAATCACTTTCATTGATAATCGTTTTGATCCTGATCCAACCGATACAAGCTATGAGTCAACATTTATCTATCTCGTTCGTCAACGTGGAAAACTCAAGATATTTACTGATCGTCATCGTTGTGGATTATTCGATAAAGGTGTATTCACTGATTTGTTGAAAAAGATAGGTTTCCAGGTACAATTGTTAACATATAAACCACCAAAGTCCGCAGTGGAATCTTCTGGACTCGAAGGATATCAAAAATATCCGATGTTTGTTTGCGTAAAACCTTAGCTTGAGAATAAGCATATTCAACGATATCATTAAAAGATTTTGTGTATGAGTGAAGTTATGGATTTTATTAGCATTGAAGAGATCGTTAAAGCAAAACATCGCATCAGTGGCTTCATCAACCATACACCACTTATTACTTCATCTTTATTGAATAAATGGTTGGGCCACGAAATCTTTTTCAAAGCAGAATGTTTTCAAAAGATTGGTGCATTTAAAGCTCGTGGTGCGTGTAATACTATTGCATGGCTTTTAGAAAATAACTCCAAGCCGAAACACATAGTTACCAACAGCTCCGGTAACCATGCGCAGGCTGTTGCCTGGGCTGCAGCTAAATATGGCATTCCAACGACTATCTATATGCCGACTAACTCGTCAAAAATAAAAATACAGGCAACCTCTTCTTATGGGGCAAATGTTATTTTATGTGAAACGCGTGCTATAGCAGACGAACAAGTACAATCCGCCTCGGAAGAAATTGGAACGTACTGGATACCTCCTTTCAATCATCAACAGGTTATCGCTGGCCAGGGAACAGCAGTGTATGATTCTATTTTGGAATTAGGTGAAGTGGATGCAGTATTTGCACCCTGCGGTGGTGGCGGACTTTTATCAGGTTCTCTAGTAGCAACACGGGCATTATCACCGAATGCCGTTATATTCGGTGCTGAGCCACTAAATGCAAACGATGCTGCACAATCATTGCGAATGAATTCCATTCAACGATTACCATCCGCTCCCGATACTCTCGCAGACGGTGCAATGACTCTAGCTGTCGGAAGTATAACATTCGAATATTTAAAAAAGCTCGATGGTATTTACGAAATTGATGAACCATCTATTGTGTATTGGACACAATGGTTAACGCATCTTTTAAAAGTCCGGATAGAACCTACGAGCGTGTTGCCTATGGAAGCTGCTTTTCGCTGGTTATCAAAGCAAACTTCAAAAAGACGTGTTCTTATTGTACTATCCGGCGGGAATATTGATCAGGAGACAACACTAAAAATCTGGAAATCGAATTGTCTAGAAATGCCGCCACATTTTTAGCAGGCCTGTAAATGTCAGACATCTACCAAAGCAAAGACAAAGAGAGATGTCCGACATTTCCCGCTGTAAGGGATATCCTCTCCCGGACTATTGATCGGAAGTATTATTGGTAGGGAATTTTTCCAAGGTCGCAAAGTGCGCAATAGGTCGGGAGTCTTCCGAAGGAATGGCTTTGCCAAAACTCCCTCCCAGCTTGAAGGATCGTGTAAGGAATAGAATTATTCGTCTTCTTGTTTCTACAGCAACATTTCTATAACTTTGATAAAATTATGATGATCATGGGCATTCTCAATTACATATTACCGCTTCTTTATTTTTCTCTTGTTTGGACATACGGTAAGGCATTTTTTTCTGATAAATTATGGGCGAAAAAGGCAAAATCACCTCTCTTAATTCTTACGCTGCTCATTCATATTCTTTATCTCTTCGACAGGGCAATAATGTTTCGACATCCACCTGTCACAACGATATTCGAAATCTTTTCAGTTTTAGCTCTGGCTGTAACATTGACCTACTTCGTTATTGAGCTTCGATCACACCGGAAGGAAACAGGTTACTTTATACTTAATATTGCCTTTCTATTTCAACTTGTATCAACAATTTTCATTAAGAATACACCTGAGGTACCAGAAATTCTACGCAGTATGTTTTTTGGAGCTCACGTAAGTACCGCTCTTACCGGGTATGCTGCAATCACAATTGCCGGAGCTTATGGATTGATGTATTTGATGCTATATCATGAAATGAAAGCGACTCGATTCGGAATCATTTACAAAAAACTACCGACACTTGAGAGTCTAGAGCGTATGACATTCACCGCACTAAAGCTAGCATTCTTACTACTGGGTACCGCCATCGTCTTCGGTATCATTTGGTTAAGCCACGTCTATGCTGACGCACATTATAGTGATCCGAAGCTAATTGGAACTGTTCTGGTATGGTTGATGTACGGTTTTCTCATTATCGCGAGAAAAGGTTTCGGCATAAAAGGGCGTCAGATTATGATTCTTTCCATCGCCGGTTTTCTCGTTTCCATCTTCTCGATGACCATTATTAACATCTTCTTCAGCGGATTCCACAAATTCTATTGAGATGAACCTCCTTTGTGTCGGCATATCGCATCACACGGCTCCATTAGAGGTTCGTGAACGGTTATGGTTTTCCGACGAAGAGATCCGTCTAACGCTTCCTTTGCTTCGGCCTCTTGGTGCAAGTGAAAGTGTCCTGTTTTCCACTTGTAACCGAACTGAATTGTATGTATTAACCGAAGATGCGGCCCTCAAATCCGAAAATCTCAAAAATCTGCTCATCACGCAAAAATCTGCTGCTGAAAAAGTTCAATCCTCTGATCTTTTTTCACTTTCAGGAGGTGAAGCAGCGCGACATCTATTTCGCGTTGCAGCGGGAATCGACTCGATGATTCTTGGTGACGTCCAGATTCTAATGCAGATCAAAACCGGATTCAATCTGGCAACGGAACAAGGAACTTCTGGTTTTTTTATGAATCGGCTATTTCAACTTGCATTTCGTTCCGGGAAAAGGGCACGCTCAGAATCGAATATCGGTGAAGGCGCTGTATCTATTAGTTACGCAGCCGTTGAGTTAGCAGAAAAAATTTACGATGACCTGAAAAATCATACAGCGCTTGTAATCGGCGCCGGCGAGACAGCGGAGCTCACTGCGACGCATCTTCGTGGAAAGAATATCGGAAAACTCCTAATTACAAATAGAACTCAAGAACGAGCTCAACATTTGGCCGAGAAAGTGCAAGGATCCGTTGTTCCTTATGACCAATGGTGCGATGCGATAGCGGAGGCAGATATCGTTCTCTCCTCTGTGGAAGTTGAACAATATATTTTACAACCGAAAGATATTGAAAGTCTTCATCGAAAGAATAGATATGCACCTTTAGTTATAATCGATCTCGGAGTTCCCCGCAATATCGATCCGAAGGTTAAGGAACTGGAAAACATTTTTTTATACGATCTTGATACACTCCAATCGATGGTTGAATTAAACATGCAACTCCGGAAATCGGAAATTCCGAAGGTGGATTCTATTATTGCAGAAGTACTTGGCGAATTAACTCATTGGTATTCATCGTTGGAAATAAATCCTACAATTGCTGCTCTGACACAATTTATGGAGTCTATACGACAAGAAGAGTTAGCAAAGAACATAAACCGTTTTGAACCAAAAGACCGCGAACTTGTAGAATTGGTTACAAAACGGATCATCAATAAAATCATCCACGCACCCATCGTAAATCTGAGGAGTGGGCACGAGTCGTCTATCGGTGAAAGATTACACAAAATGAGTTCAATCCAGAAATTATTCGGACTGGGAAAACAAGCTAAGGATGAGTCAGATGAATGATATCATTCGAATTGGCACGCGCGGCAGCGAATTGGCGCTCTGGCAAACCCGGCATGTAAAAACGTTACTTGAAACACGTTATCCTGGAATAATCATTGAAGTGATAACGATGAAGACAACAGGCGATAAAATTCTGGATGCTCCATTAGCCAAGATTGGCGATAAAGGTCTTTTTACCAAAGAGCTTGAAGTTGCTTTGTTAGAAGAACGAATAGATATGGCAGTTCATAGCTACAAGGATGTCCCAACGGCAATACCGGATGGTCTTTCTATCTCGGCAGTGTTAGAACGAGAAGATCCACACGATGTCTTTATTTCTAATCCCCAAAAAGAGCATAGTTCATTCTTTCATATGCCTCAAGGTGCTGTTGTTGCTACTGGTAGTTTACGACGTAAATGTCAATTATTCCATGCGCGTCCAGATCTTCAAATTATTGACATTCGGGGAAATTTAAACACAAGAATGAAAAAGCTCCGAGAATCTGATTGGGATGGAATGA
>Ga0233421_10000848_pt1 | contig 11845 bp, 18 predicted proteins | sample Watercolumn_Mata_3_FD_182725 | JGI IMG/M metagenome (GOLD analysis project Ga0233421, IMG submission 182725) | Freshwater microbial communities from Lake Matano, South Sulawesi, Indonesia - Watercolumn_Matano_2014_107_MG | ecosystem: Environmental > Aquatic > Freshwater > Lake | place... | reverse complement strand
AAACTCATTGGAACATAAATAAGTCTAATTTTTCCTTCTTCTGCTAACTGCTTAACTTTTTGTGAAGTGCTAAATAAATCTACATATTGCGAAGAATATTGAAAAGCCCAGCTTGGCAGTCCATAGGAAATAGCACAATAAGGACACTGGAAATCAGAAAATTCAATTACTACATCATTTGCATTTTCAGGTCCTAATGCAGGATAAAGAGAAGGATTTGAAGTAAAGGCAGAAAGGTCAACAATATCTGAAACAGTTCCTCCTGTTCCTGTTGATTTTCCAGTCATCCAAAAAACTCCGCCTATTATTAAAATAGCAACAAGTACAAAAGTGCTGTACATCCAAAGATTTTTTTTTGAAATTGTTATTTCATCAGTTTTTGTTTCTGCTGAACTGTTTTCTTCTTCCATTTTTTATTTTAGTTTATCTTGTTTTTCTTATTTAAATCTTTTGATTTAACCAGTTTCGGTTTGGAAAGAGAAACATTGCACACATACATGTTTTTTGTTGTTTTTAATATTGTAATAACAAGAATAACAATAGCAATTGCCGAAAGTTCAATTCCTTTGTAAGGAAGAAAAGCCAAAATACCTGCTCCTATTCCAAATGCAGAAGCAATTCCAACTCCGCACGCTGCGCATCCTGAGAAAAATGCAGCAAGAAATGCCCAAATTCCTCCAAATACTCCTGCTTCCTCATCTTTTAAAGATATTCCGAAATGCGCTTTGTAAACCAGCAATGCAAAAAGTATTCCTAAAAGAATACTTATAACAATAAGAAGTTCAACAGAACCGGGAATTATGCTTTTGAAACCTATAAACAAATTGAAGAATAAATTAAGCATCCAGAGAAATCCGCCTTTGGAATAAAAGATTGCAAAAGCTCTCCAGCTATTTATTATAATATTAAGAGAATAAAAAAATACTGCAATAAAAACAGCAAGAAGGACATATCTCCATTTTCCAAACACATCTTTCCAGATTCTTATCATCTCTTTTAAATTCATTTTATAATTAAAATTTCATGCTTCTTAATCTTTTCACCCTCTCTTCATAAGGCGGATGAGTTGAAAGAATATTAACAAAGAAATTTTTTGAGAATGGATTTGCGATGAAAAGGCTTGAACCAGCTTCGCTTCCAAAAGACATCGGATTATTTTTTACAGAATTATTTATTTTTTCCAGTGCACTTGCAAGAGATTTTCCATCACGCATCAATTTTGCGCCAGTTTCATCAGCAAGGTACTCTCTGCTTCTAGAAATTGCAAGTTGAATTATCAAAGCAATCAAAGGAGTAAAGATAGCAAGAATTAAAAGTCCAACTATATCTCCTGTTCCGCGGTTATCATCTCTTCCTGTTCCAAAAAATGCTGCAAATTGAAGCATATGTGCAAGATAAGAAATTATGCCCGCAATTGTTGCTGCAATTGTTGCAATGAGAATATCGCGATTTTTTGCATGTCCTATTTCATGTGCAAGAACTCCCTTCAATTCTTCTTTGTTCAATATTTTCAAAATTCCCGATGTGCACGCAACAACATAATGACTTGGTCCTCTTCCAGCACAGAATGCGTTTGCTTGTTCTGTTGGAATAATATAAATTCCTTTTGGTTCTGGAATTTTTGCTTTATGTGCTATTTCCTTAATAATTGAATAAAGCTCTGGATAAGAGGCTCTTTTTGCTTCTTTTGCACGATAAATCATTAAAGATATTTTATCAGAAAAAAGAAAGGTTATGAGATTCATTCCGGTAACAAAAATAATCGCTATTGTCAAACCGCTTTGTCCGAAAAAACTTCCAATAAATAGAAGCAAAGCTGTCAATGCTCCCAAAAGCAAAACTGTTTTTATTGAATTATACATTTTCTTCTTTTTTTAATATGCAATGAATTTTATTCTAATGCTCTTTGCAGATATTATAATTTTACGAATTAAATCTGTCCTGTCTGGACAAATTTTCTCATTATCTGCTCAATGATTACCTGAGGTGCAAAACCCTTTCTGCTGCATAACTTGACAAACTCATCGTATGTCTTCCTGTCTATGTTGTAATCCAATTTTGCTTTTTGAGGTCCTGGAGGATATGATGCCATGATATGTAAAAATAAAATCTGTTTATAAATCTTAAGAATGGGCCCAAAGGGAATTTAACCCTTCTCTCCTGGGCTGGAGCCAGGTATTCTGACGATGAACTATGGACCCATGATATTATCAGAAAGCAGCGATTTTTAATTGTTTCTCTGTTATTTTTCGCCACAATAATGCTTAAATAAAAATGAATTGTCTGTAGATTATGAACACGCTTGAAGAGCTCATGAAATACTCTGTTTCCTATATAAAAAGCCATATTCGTGAAAAAAATAACTTGGAATTTTTTCCTCAATCTTCCCCTGAATTAAATGATCCTACAGTAGGACTAATAGAAATTCAAATTCCTCGTGAATATAAAGGGAGAAAAAAAAGAATTGGAATGAGACTTAAGGAAGCCATAATAGAATTTTATAAAAAACAGGGGTTTAAGCTAATCGGAACTCCAGAAACCTATATTGATATCGACAAAACTAAAAAAAGAAAAGGACTTCATTTCGAAAGGCAGATAAATTTTTTGGAAAAATATTTGGTTTCAGTGGAACGGCAGGGTATACACTTTTATATACATGTAAAAAAAGGTAGAGAATAATCACGCCATCTTCTCAATTTCAGAAATCTCTTCGTTAGAAATTGCACAACCCTTGAATTTCATTGCATAAAGAAGAGCATCAAGCACATTTCCATTTTTCAGATCTACAAGCCCTTTTTTGTATGCAATATATATCAGTTCTGCTGAACGTATGAACCTGAATTTTTTGAAAAAGTTATAATTATCGCGATTAGGGGTTATTCTTACATGGAGCCTTTTCTCGAAAAGTTTTGCGAGATTTTCTGGTTTTTCACTAAGCATCCTTATTGTTCTTTCGTCGACTGCAATAACTGTCTCAAATCCTTTTTCATTCAGCATCTTGCTCACTGCAAGGCATGAAGCTTCTCCTACATCAATGATATGAATGTCTCTTCCGCTCCGATATGTGCTGTTTGCCTTGTTCAACATCTCATTAGTAGTTCGAAAAATCTCTTTTTCATTCAATTCTAAAGAAGAAGGCAATTCAAGAATTTTTTTATCGAGAAGCTGTTTTGTTTTCAATGCTTCAAGGCTGAATTTTTTTATCTGCATCGGACGGTCTATAACTTCTTTCTTAACCTCATTTGTTATTATGAATTTACCATCAAAGATTCCTCTCAATTTTTCAAGAATATCTGTCACTCCGTTCATAGAGAAGCTTATCAATGTTCCTGAATCAAAAATAATTGCTTTGTTTGGTATTTGTTTTTGGAGTTTCATTTTGTTACAAAATTGACTTCTGCTTTCTTCAATTTAACTTGAACTTCCGTATTTTTCGCAAATTCTGTTCCCAATTCTATCGACCTTATATAATAACATTTAACGTTTGCGATTTTCTTTTTACAATAATCAATTAATTTGATTAAATCAAATTTTCTTTTATTATTTTTATTTAAATAAATAAAGGCAAAAATAAATCCTCCGTTATTCCAGTTAGAAGTTTTTTTAGTGAACCTTACATTAAACCCTTTAAAATTGCCAAAATCTTCCCATGATTTAAACTCTTTATTTTTGTCTAACCAAACCATTAATTCAATATCATCCTCTGTCAAATATCCATCTTTGTTTTTTGTAATCCAAATATCATAAACAAAATTGGCAAATTCCCCATTTGCCTTAAAAGCCCAGTGGGTAGATATCTCTATTTTGTCATATTTTTTAACTTGTCCAATTTCAAATAAATCCCTTTTATCCCAAGGACTTTTTCCAATTCTTATTGAGGGATAACCACAAATATTTCTACATTTTATATTGGAGGCTTTTCCATAGAAAATTAAACTATCATTACTTTCTTTTATCAATGCAAGTGCTTTATCACTAATTCTATCGGAGTTATTTTCAACACCCCATAAATTAGTAATAGAAGTTATATTTTCATCCAAAATCTTTCCATTTTTTTTAAATATAATAAAATTTGATTTGCCAATACTTGACTCAAATTTTGAACCTCCTACATCTAACTTACGTTCCATCACCTTATTCCTCCATAATTCAATATTTCCTGTTTTAATTCTTTTATTTCTTTTTTCATCTCATTATAAGAAGCATCTTTTTTCATCCAAACATCTCCATAGCCAGTTTAATTCTCTTGTGAACATCCATCGTCTTTTCAAGGGATAAATCATCTATTCGTGCCTGCCCTGAATAGCTTGCTAGTTCGTAAAGTGTGATACCGAGAAGCTTTGCTGTTTTCTCCATTGAAATTCCATGTTCATAAACTTTTGAGGCTTTGTTGATTTTCGCCTTTCAAAAAACATCCTGAATGTATTTTTTCAGTTTGCCTGAAAGCTTTTCTATTGCTTTGTTTATGAATTCCAGATCTTTACCAACATCCCCCTTGTCTGTCTCCAAGTCTTTTATTCCGTGCTCTATTGCATGGATTACCAAATTGTAAAATTCTTTCCAGCCGCCAAATTCCTGATATTTATTTCTTTCCAAAATTTTTCCAAGAGAATAAACAATGACAGCAACAGCTATATTATCTGGGTCTTGCGTGAGAGACATCGTGTTTATCGTCTGGTTACTCAGGTTCTTTATCGTATCAGCATCTCCTTTTTTCATTGCTTCTAATGTTCCCTTAAGAATTCGCAATATATTCTCTTTTTCCTGCATATCATAAATAACGAAAAAGTGTTAATAAATGTTAAGTTTTTATCCTCTAACCAATGCTGTCAATTCACAAACTCTTTCGCGAATTACCATTTTTTCTATATCCCCGTCTTTCACATAACTTCCTATTATCGCACCATCGCATATTTCCATTTGTTCTTTTATATTTCTGCTGTTGACTCCTGCGCCGACAAAAAATGGAAACAACTTCATTTCTTTGCGAAAATCAATTAATTTCTGAATCGGAGTTTCAATTCCAGTTCCATCTCCTGTTGTGACAATCACATCTGCTTTGCTTTTTCCGTCTTTTATATCCTCTTCCAATGATTTCCCTGTCGGAGGAATATATTTGAATCTTACTCCTCCAAGCACACATATGTTTGGATATTTCTTCCTGAATGCATTATATTTTTCCTCATTGAATTTGCGGGGATCAATTGTTGTTGTTCTTGAAGTTTGTATAGTATCAAACTGAACAAATTTGGCGCCATATAGTGAAGCCAAATCAAATGCAAAATAAGGATTTCTTAATATGTTAACTCCAAAAACAAAATCCTGGACTTTTGGAAGAGCTTTCAAAACATTTACAACATCATCAACTCCGCCTGCATAATCTTCAACAATCGCTCCGTCAAATCCTTCTTTCCTGTAAATATCAATTTCTTCCAAAGCACGATGCAATCTTTCTCTCGCATCTCTTCCAGCAAGATGAAGCATTCCGAGCAAAATCTTCCTTCTTGGAAAAACATCATAAAAATTGCTTCCCATATCTCTGGACAAAATTCATATTATATAAATAAAATGGTGGTGAAAACATCAGTTTTTTATATTCCAAAATCAATTAATAATTATGCGCTCAATAATACTTGACACAAGTTTTATTCTTACCTGTACTCGCCAGAAGATTGATTTTTTTGAGAAGTTGAACAGTGATGGGATGAGAATATTTATTCCAGATCAGGCAATTGACGAACTTATGGGACTCGGAGCAAACACTGCGCTGAAAATCCTTGAGATGAATAAATTTGAATTAGTTAAAGAAAAGGGAAAAGACGCTGACGCGGCGATAATTGCCTTTGCCAAGAAAAATCCGTCTGCAATAGTCTCAACTCTTGACGCATGCTTGAAAAAGAAAATTAAAAACAAAAAGATGATAATACGTGGCAAAAAGACACTGGAAATTGTGTGAAATCTTTTAAAAACCTTTAAAAACCGACTTTTACTATAATTTTTGTTAAATGTCTTTATTAAAATACTAAAATGTTCTATGTTACAGAAGTTGAAGATTATATTCGTGTAGAACCAAAATTATTTGGAATACCAACGATAGAAGCAGTTGAAAAGCAATTGCACGAAACATATGCTGATTATTATGACAAGGAACTTGGAAAAGTTGTTGCAGTAATTGATGTTCTTAACGTCGGAGAGGGAGTCATCATACCTGGAGACGGAGCTGTTTATTATGTTTCAAGATTCAAAATTCTTACATGGAAACCAGAACTTCACGAGCTTGTTTATGGAACAATATCTGAGATAACAAATTTCGGAGCATTCATGGATATGGGAGCATTGAGAGGCATGATACACATAAGTCAGACAATGGAGGATTATGTAAGCTTCTCTAAATCAAACACTCTTCTTGGGAAATCATCAAAAAGAAGTCTTAAGCCTGGAGATTTGTGTGTTGCAAGAATAGTTGCAATATCTCACCGTGGTGAAGAAGCAAAAATAGGATTGACAATGCGTCAGCCGGGACTTGGAAAGATGGAATGGATAAAAGAAGATTCAATCAAGAAAGACAGGGCTGAAAGAAAAATTGCAAGAGATGAGGAGAAAGCAGAGAAAGGAAAATCCAAGGGAAAAAAAGGAGGGAAAAAGGAATAAGAAGGAATAAAATGACATTAGAAAAACGAGGATTTTGGGGGCCAATGGATATTGATTTGCAGAAAGAATTAAAAAAATTATCAACAAATGGAGAAGTAGCATATTTAGGAGATTTAAAAGATGACAGACTGCTTAAACAAGTTTATCATATGAATAATACCACTTTAATTGCTAATATACATTATGTTTCTATAACTGGAGAATTTTTAGAAACAGAAAATACTAGAAAAAACATTGAGGAAAAATTAAAAATTAAACTTGAATTAGATAGATTAAAAAAATAAAATGGCAAAACAAAAAGTAAATCAAAGATTTCCATTTCGTTCATTAAGAAAATGAAACAAAAAGCATGCAAGATATGCAATACAATTTATGAAGATGATGAAAAATGTCCAAAATGCAATTCAAAAGAGAATACAGATTCTTTCAAGGGCAGAATTGTTGTAATGAATCCTGAAAAATCAGAGATTGCAAAAAAATTAAATCTTAAGGAAAAAGGCAATTTTGCGATTAAGACAAGATAAAATGCAAGAAAATATTAAGTATATGATTTGGTCAGCATTAGATTTCATAGCAAGAATCATAATAGGACTGGCTATTATAGCAGTATCATTAAGTTATGTGCCAATTTGGGCTTCATATATCATTGCAATATTATTTTTATGGTGGATTTCACAACCGCTAAGGGGCTTTTCCTGGAATTATAAAGAATATAAACTAAGAAAAAAAAGAAAAAAGAAATAAAATGGAATTTCTAAAAATAATATCTGAAAAACATAATCCTTTATTTTCAAGGAAAGAGATTCTTGTTGAAATAAAAAAAGAAGCAAGCCCTAAAACAAGCGAAGCAGAAGCATTGTTAAGCGAAAAATTCTCATCTTCTGTTGATTCAATAAAAATAACAAGGATATTGCCAAAATTCGGTTCAAATATTTTCACAATTTATGCTAAAATATATAAATCAAAGGAAGATAAAGATAAAATTGAGCGCAAGCCTAAAGAAAAAGCGGCAAAACCTAAATAAACAAATTATAAATTATAAAAAATGCCAACAAAAGCAGGAAAAAAAGGAAAAAAGAAACATAAAAACCAGAAAACAAGCCAAAAATACAAGATGTATAAAATAAACGGCGACAAAGTCACGAGAGAAAGATTTTGCCCTCGTTGCGGACCAGGAATATTTTTGATGAAAGCAAAAGACAGGTTTTACTGCGGTAAATGTCATTACTCAGAATTTCTAGGAAAAGAATCTAAATAAAAATTAATATTAATCACCAACGAATAGCCATTACAAGCCTTGCAAGAAAACTTTTCTCTGGCTTTTCAATCATTGTTGTTTTTATTTTATTCACCTCAGGGTTTATTATCATTAATTCTTCATGAGAACTGATAATTCTTTGTGCAACATAGCATCCTTCCTCAAAGAATTGCTTTGTTGGATCCTTACTTTCATTATAACCAGAAACTTCTCCGAAGCATTTATGGTTTATATTTCCGTCTTTCTGTCTTTTGCTCGTCAAACCATATTTTTTCATGAAAAAACATCGCGCATTGATTTATAAGCATTATTATAATAATTATAATTTCTAAGCAATAAATCCAAATATTCTATTGAGAACATAAATAACTGCCAGTACAACAAGTATTGCGATAAATCTCCAAAATGTTTTGCTCATATTTTAATGAATATTAATGAATATATAAATGTAAAGTCGGGCAAGATAAAACAAAAATTCTATCTTAATAAGCCAGCATTAAATAATAATTTCTTTTAATTTTCGTATTCGTGCATCCAGCTTCCTTTTTTATATCCTTTTGTAATGAGATATACAAAATTCGCTAAAACAAATGTTGTGGGCACGGCGCTAAATCCAACATAAGCAGATAAACCGATGATTGTGTCTGTTATTTGTTTTGTCGTATCTTGTGTTACTATCCTTGTAGTAGGAAATGCTATAATGCCCAATATATAGCTTGCTGCAAACATTATTGCTCCCATGCCTAATCCTCCCATTAAAAATCTCCCTTCATCTTTCAAAATTCTGTTATTTAAGTACTTCATGATTTTTCATTAAATTCTTTCTTTATAAATATTATGAAAATTATAACCCTGGGAGCATTCAGGAAAAATGCCTGAACCCTAATTTATAAATTTACCAGTAATTTGTGCCTTAACTAATTTAAGTGCATATTCCCAATCTTCTTTTTCTGTTTTTTTTGCATCAGTGATAAATGGATTATCAAATTTATACCATCCTTCTAATTCGCTTCGGCTTTTATCTTTATAATTTCTTAACCAAAATGCTACATATTCTTCTTTTGAGGGAACTTGTCCATTGAACTTCTCTTTGACTTCTTCTAAAAAATGTTCTGTTTTTTGACCACGATAACTTTTAATTAATCCTTCTAATTGCATATATACGGCAAGGGGGGTCGTTATATCTCCATGTGCTCCATGACCGGATGTTATAATAACATAAGGTATTCTATTTTGTTTGCACAATTCTGCTATTAAAATACCCATCGGTTGTTCTGTTGGAATACTCTTCTGTCCTAATTCTTCACTTATTTTATAATACCTATCAATAATTGCTGTTCTTTCTTCCCCCACAGGAATTCCTTCTAATTCTTCATCCATCTTTTTACTAATTTTTTCTCGATAAATTTCTTTCCATTGAGCAGAATTTTTTAATAAAATTTTTCCATTCAAGGACTCTTCTAATGCTTTCAAATCTCTGAATAAAATTTGCGTAAATCCGTAATCAAAAGGCAATTCCTCTCTTTTTTTATTTAAAGTTTCGATAATTCTTCTAACTAACTTTTGATGTTCTATTAAATCACCTCTCCCATTATATGGAAACATTAAATCAGATATTATTGCATCACAATTAGTCGCCTTTCGTAGTGCTTCTTCATAGTTAGTCACATAAGAAAAATTAACACCTTCTACATTAGAAAAGAACTCTTGTGCCGTTACAAGATTCCTCTCCCCATCTTCCACTACCAATATCTCCAGTGATTTTTGTATTTCTACCATTCTTTTTTAAGATGTAATGTCTATTTAAATCCTTTCTTTTCGTTATCCTTTTAAAGTTACACAAAAAATTATAACCCTGGGAGAGTCTTCAAGCCATCCAAAGAGAAAGCCTGAAGCATCTCCTGGGCAAAAAGAGGTGATAGATTTTACAATACCTGTTTGTATATAAACCTTTCGGTAATGTTACCTTTTAGAAATGACAATTGTTTTTGAACATAAAGTAGTAATTAAAATCGTCCGCGTAATAAGAAAGTGACAAAAGGAATTTTCGCTAAAAAATGCTTTTATTCTTATAGGCACTACACTAAGACTTAACCTATATTTTATTAACCACTACATACCTAAACACACTAAACATTTCATCAAGCATTTTATAAAATCCATTTACATGAATTAATGATGGAGGAATCCAAAAAAGAAGAGGGGATTGCGAGCGTCAAACAGGAACAAATTCATGACTTGCTGTTCAATAGGGAAATCGGCTGGCAGGAAATTATATATGATTTGATAAACACAGAACAGCTTAATCCATGGGACATTGATATAATTATTCTTACTGAAAAATATCTTATAAAAATAAGAGAATTAGATGAAGCTGACTTCTTTATTTCAAGCAAAGTTCTTCTAGCAGCATCACTTCTTCTTCGAATAAAATCAGAAATTCTTCTCAGTAAATATCTTAGAAGCATAGATGAAATTCTTTTCGGAAAAAAAGAAGACAAGAAATATATTTCAGAAAGAATAGTTCTTGAAGAAGAAATTCCTTCATTGATTCTAAAAAGTCCTGTTCCAAGATTTCGAAAAGTCACGCTTCAGGAACTTATGGAATCTCTTAATAAGGCAATAGGCACAGAAAATCGAAGAATAAAAAGGGAAATAACCGGAAAAAATGTCCTAGTTGAGAATCTGTTTAATATTCCAAAAAAGAAATTCAATATAAAAAGCAAGATAAAGGAACTTTACAGCAGACTTTTCACGCATTTCAGAAAAAACAACGAGCACAAAAAAATATCTTTCACTGAATTTGTCGGAAAAAACAAAGAAGAAAGAATAATCTCTTTCTCTCCTCTTCTTCATCTTGAAAACCAGAAAAAAATATGGATGGAACAGGAAGAGCATTTTGAAGAAATTTATATCTGGCTCAAGGATATTTACCTTAAGCACAATCCAGATCCTTTCGCTGATTTAAAGGAACAGATTGAAGAAGAAATAAAAGAAATGGATAACGAACAAAAAGAACGCCTTGAAGAAATCAACAAAGATTTTGAAAATCCTATTGGAAAAATGCTTGACGAAGATTTAGACTAAAACTTTTCCTCTTTTTCCCTGCCTGTTCTCATATCTTTTATCTTGTATTTGCCTTTCTTGACTTCATCTTTTCCTATAAAGATAACCTTTTCAATTCCATATGAATTTGCATATTCAAGGGCTTTTGACGGCTTTCCGTAATAAATAAAGGTTATTGCCCCGCTATTCCGCAGTTTTTGGGCCAATTTTATTGCTTCTTTATCCTGTTCAAGTGATATTATCAGTATCTTTTCTTTTTTATTCTCAACTTTTGCAAGCAAGCTTAATCTGTCCAAACCGAATGAGATTCCTGTGCATTGCACTCCTTCAAATTTGTAGCTTCCGCCTGCAATCAATGTTTCCCTAACTTCTTTTGCCTTTATCTCAAAAACATTTCCATTATAATAACTTAAACCGCGCATAAGTGTTGGAGAGAACAAGATTTTCACACCGTAAAGTTTGCAGTATTTAATAAGTTCAAGTATGCTTGAATATGATTTGAATCTGCTGAAATATTTCTCATCGCGTTTTAAAACATCAATAATTTTCTCAGCATTCATTTTTTTCAGATTAGCCCGAATTTGCTTCTCATCTAATTTTCCATATTTATCTATCTCTTTCAAAACATTAATCTTATCTTTTTCCTTAATCTTATTATCCTCAAGTATTTCATTTAGCAATGCCCTGTTATTAACAAGTATTATCGGTTCTATTTTCAGATTTTTCATGATTTCATTGCTCAAAACAAGAATCTCTGCTTCATCTTTCTCAGTGCTTCCGATAGTGTCAACATCGCATTGAATAAATTGCCTCAAACGATTTGATGAAACAGGTTCATCGCGGAATACAGGACCTACCTGAAATCTCTTG
>Ga0233421_10000845_pt1 | contig 11859 bp, 11 predicted proteins | sample Watercolumn_Mata_3_FD_182725 | JGI IMG/M metagenome (GOLD analysis project Ga0233421, IMG submission 182725) | Freshwater microbial communities from Lake Matano, South Sulawesi, Indonesia - Watercolumn_Matano_2014_107_MG | ecosystem: Environmental > Aquatic > Freshwater > Lake | place... | reverse complement strand
GATCTATGAAGAAAAGTTTTGGATCAATTTATTATTGACACGCAGAACGAAGGTCATATAGAAAAAACGCCGACACTTGAAGGCAGAATTATGTCCTTTGTTATTGCACCAAAATAGGATATAATTATTAAGTCGTTCCGATGGGTTAGTATATTTAGGTTATGGTGAGATATGTACTTATTAAGGAGAAGAAATGGGAAAGTTAAAAACAAAAAGAGGTGTGGCTAAACGTTTTAAACTGAGCAAAAAAGGGCGAGTAAAATATTCAGCCGGAGGTAAAAGCCATTTAGCCTCTTCTAAAAAAACAAAACAAATAAGAAATTTAAGGAAGCGCAGGATATTGGCTGGCGCAAAAGAAGAGAGATTTATCAAGTCTATGCTTCCGTATAGTTAGCAATAGTTTGATCTTAAAGGAGTTTAATAATGGCAAAAGTTAAACACAGCGTAGCAACTCGTAAAAGAAAAAAAAAGGTTTTAGGGCAGGCAAAAGGATACTGGGGTGACCGCAGCAAGCAGTATCAACAGGCCAAAAGGGTCCTTATGCACGCGCTTAAATATGCTTATCGGGACCGCCACAACAAGAAACGCCAGTTTCGTTCTCTTTGGATTACACGAATTAATGCGGCTTGCAGAGAGCTCGGAACTACTTACAGCGAATTTATGAACGGGCTTAAGAAATCGAAAATTAACCTTGACCGTAAGATGTTAGCGGATTTAGCAGTGCAGGATAGCCATGCTTTTAGGAAGTTGGCAGAGATTACTAAAGGTTAACCTGTGATATGTGTAGCGTGAAGGAATATACATGTATGTCATAATAGTAGGTTGTGGAAGAGTAGGGGCTGAACTGGCTAAGCTTTTGTCCGGCGAAGGCCACGATATAGTGATTATCGATAAGTCCCGGGATTCTTTCAGTCGACTCGGAGATACCTTTAATGGTTTAACTATGGTTGGCAATGGTTTTGACCTGTCTCTTTTAAAACAAGTGGGAATTGAAAAGGCCGATGCCTTTTGTGCGGTCACTAATGGCGATAATACTAATTTAATCAGCGCTCAGGTTGCCAAAAAAATTTTTCGTGTGCCTAAAGTTTTTGCCCGTGTTTACGATCCTCAACGTGCACATATTTATGCAGCTCTCGGCTTAGATATTATCAGCGGAACAGTGCTTTTTTCCGCTATGCTTAGAGACAAAATCATTGAGAGTAGGTTCTCTAGCTACCTGATTGAATCAAAAGATTTGGGGGTTATTGAAATTGAAGTAAAAGAGAACCTGATAGGCAAAACCATTCAGGACATAAATATCCCGGGTGACTTTATTGTCGTTGCCCTGCGTAGAATGCAAGGGGTTATTATACCGGAGCCCAAAACAGCTTTAAGAAATAAAGATGTATTAATGGGGGTAGTTAAAGTCGCCAGCTTAAGAGAAGTTAGAGAAAGGTTTCATTTAGGAGAAAGATAGGCATGTATATTCTCATTGTTGGCGCAGGTAAAGTCGGTTATTTTCTGGCTAAACGGCTCTGTCAGGGCAAACATACGGTAAGTATCGTTGACAAAGATCATCAAATCTGCGAAGAGCTCGCTAAAGACTTAAAGGCCTTGGTAGTAAACGGCGATGGTTGCGACCCAAGAATTCTAGAGGAAGCTGGGATTGTGCGCGCAGATGTTCTGGCTGCGGTTACCGGAGATGATGAAGACAATCTAATTATCTGCCAGCTGGCAAAAGAAAAATTTAACCTACAACGCACCGTCGGCCGCGTAAATAATCCCGATAACGAATATACTTTTAACGAACTAGGAATTGACGTGCCGGTTGACTCTACCAAGATTATCGCCAAAATTATCGAAGAGGAAGTTTCTTTTTCTGATTTTGTAAATTTAATGAGTTTTAAGCGCGGCAAGCTGGCTATTGTACGCGTGGACCTGCCAATTGATGCCCCGGTTATTAATAAACAATTGAAAGATATTGACTTGCCAAAGGACGCGGTATTGGTTTCTATCCTGAGAGGAGAAGAGGTGATTCTGCCTAAAGGGGATACGGTGCTTAAGTCAGGCGATGATGTTATCGCACTTACCTTAATCGGCAACGAGCCGCAGCTTTTGCACCTCTTAGCTGGCAAGCTCTAGAAGACAATGAAATTTAAAGTTGCCTTAAATATCATTTTCGGTATAAGCACGGAAATTTTGTATGCGCTATTAATAATACTCACAGCCCTTTTATTTTGTTTTGCTTTATTTCTTAAACAATGATTCTTAAGCCTGCCATTGAAGACCTGAAAATTATTGGTTTTTATCTCGGTAAAGTGATGCTAGGTCTTGCTCTAACCATGTTTGTTCCCATTGTAACAGGATTGTGTTTTAAAGAGATTAATCCTGCTTTAGATTTCATGATTGGTATAGAAATATCCGTTCTCTTAGGTCTACTACTACTGAAAATCTGCCATACAGATAAAGATCTAAATTGGATGCAAGGGATGATTGTAGTCAGTCTTTCTTGGCTGGCGGCGATGGTTTTAAGCGCCATTCCTCTTTATTTAAGCGGTCATTACAGCTCATTTTTAGATGCTTGTTTTGAAACTATGTCAGGATTTACTACTACGGGTTTGACTTTAGCTCAGGATCTTGATCATATGTCTTATGCCCACAACCTGTGGCGTCACCTCGGGCCCTTTATTGGTGGCCAGGGGATCGCCATTATTCTGCTTTCTTTATTTATCAAAGGCACCGCCGGCGCTTTTAAGATGTATGTAGGTGAAGGCCGGGATGAAAAAATACTTCCCAATGTCATACATACGGCGCGATTCATCTGGATAATCAGCATAATATATTTAATTATCGGTACGCTTGCCTTAGGTATTGTCGGAATTTGTATCGGGCTGAAGCCCATAAATGCTTTTTTTCATGGCGCCTGCATATTTATGGCGGGTTTTGATACCGCGGGGTTCTCGCCACAATCTCAAAATATAGTTTATTACCATAGTTTAGCATTTGAAATATTAACTATAGTAATCATGATAATTGGTTCATTAAACTTTAATTTTCATTATCAAGTGTGGGCTGGAAATCGCAAGGAGGCATTCAAGAATATCGAAAGCAAGACTTTTTTTATCAGCGTAATGCTCACGTTTCTTATTGTGGCTATTGGCTTGAATCAGATGGGCATTTATCCGCAGGCAATTGCTTTCTTCCGGAAAGGATTTTTCCAGTTAATATCAGGTCACACTACCACAGGTTATATGACAGTGTATGCACAACAGTTTATTTCTGAATGGGGGAATCTTGCGTTGGTAGGCCTAATTTGCGCAATGGCCTTAGGAGGGTGTATTTGTTCTACTGCCGGCGGCATAAAGATGTTGCGTGTTGGCATTATTGCCAAAGCTTTTAAAGAAGATGTAAAAAGGATAATTATGCCGGAGAAGGCGATATTTGTTGAGAAGCTCCACCACATAAAAGAAATATTCCTCGATGATAGGCTGGCCAGGAGCGCGTTAATCATTACGATGTCTTATATTATTCTGTATGGGATTGGCGCGTTAATAGGAATGTTTTATGGGCACCCTTTTTTAGAGTCGCTTTTTGAATCTACGTCTGCCGCTGCTAACGTCGGATTATCCTGCGGGATTACCAGCGCAACCATGCCGGCAGCATTAAAAATTACTTATATAATACAAATGTGGGCTGGGCGCCTAGAGTTTATGTCAGTATTTACGATTCTCGGCTTTTTGTATGCTTCAATTAAGGGAAAATGAGAAATAATCTTAAGTTATCTTGGGCAATGTTGTTTCTTATTTTAATTTTGAGCTCGCAGGTTGCTTTTTCGCAAGGCATAAACAGCAGCGAATTGATTAAAAATGCCATGCAGTACGACGGGAAATTAGTTACATATTCAGGCGAGGCCGTTGGGGATGTAATGAGCCGCGGTAAATTCGCCTGGGTCAATATTAATGATGGAGATAATGCGATTGGCGTTTGGATGAGCGCGGATTTTGCAAGAGAAATAAATTTTCTTGGTAATTATAAATCTAGAGGAGACAAGATAGAGGTTATCGGCGTATTTCATCGTGCCTGTCTTGAGCACGGAGGAGACCTAGATATCCACGCTCAGGCTTTACGCAAGCTATCTAACGGCAGGATAGTCAGCCAAAGATTGAGCATTGATAAAAAGAATTTAACCCTTATCTTACTAGGAATACTGATGTTAATATGGATATTAACCTCATCCAGGAAAAAATAGAACATGATTTAGCAGGCGTTGTTTCTGGGCAGGATTTAGAAGGGCTTCGCCTTAAATATTTGGGCAGGAAGGGCCTGCTTGCAGAATTGACTGGCGCTATCCCTGATCTTCCAATTGAGCAAAGAGGAGCATTTGGCAGAGAAGTAAATGCTTTAAAAAATAGACTGCTCAAGGCCATTGAAGAAAAAGAAAAAGGATTAAAAGCCCAAGACAGCATTTCAGAAGAACATCATATAGACATTGGGATGCCGGGGATTGCCCAGGAGATGGGGAGGCTCCATCCGATAACCCAGATCATCGATGAGATCTGTACTATATTTAGCCGCATGGGATTTTCTGTTGTTGAGGGGCCGGAGGTGGAGACAGAATTCAATAATTTTACCGGCCTAAACATTCCGTTGGAGCATCCTTCGCGGGATGCTTTTGACACCTTTTATTTAAAAAAATATTCTAAACTTCTCCTGCGCAGCCATACCTCACCGGTGCAGGTGCGGGCGATGAAAGCGCATAAGCCTCCCTTGGCAGTAATAGTCCCAGGTCGGGTTTATCGTCCGGATGCTGTGGACGCCAGCCATCTTTTTATGTTCCATCAGATTGAAGGATTCTTAGTTGATACCAATATAACTTTTTCAGATTTAAAGGGAGTACTTGAACTTTTTGCCAAAAATATTTTTGGCCAAGACATTAAAATGCGTTTTAGGCCGCACTTTTTCCCTTTTACCGAACCCTCGGCAGAAGTAGATATATCCTGTATAATTTGCAGAGGCAAAGGCTGTTCTGTTTGCGGCAGAAAAGGGTGGCTTGAAATTCTCGGCTCAGGCATGATCCATCCGAATGTTTTTAAACATGTAGGGTATGACCCAAAGAAATATGCGGGTTTTGCTTTTGGTATGGGAGTGGAGAGAATAGCAATGTTAAAATACGGCATCAATGATATTAGGCTATTTTTTGAGAACGATTTAAGGTTTTTAAAACAATTCTAAGTGATGAAGGTTACCTATAGCTGGTTAAAAGATTTTATTGATTTAAAAATTCCTCCCCAGGAGCTTGCAAAAAAGTTGACCATGGCAGGTCTTGAAGTTGTGTCTCTGGAAGAGTCAGCCGGGGACTTTGTTTTTGATATCGAAGTAACCTCAAATCGTCCGGATTGGTTAAGTGTTTTGGGTGTTGCTGGCGAGATTGGTGCAATTTGCGGCAGAAAACTTAAAACAGCCAATACTAAAGAGCAAAAATTAAAAAGCAAAAAGATCCTCCCCATAGAAATCTCAGTTATGGATAAAAAGGACTGCCCTTTTTATAGTGGCCGGGTAATTTGCGATGTTAAAGTCGCACCGTCTTCCAACATGCTTAAGAGAAGGTTAGAATTATTAGGTTGCCGCAGCGTAAATAATATTGTGGACATCACAAATTATGTCCTGTTTGAATCAGGCCAGCCGCTGCATGCCTTTGATTTAGATAAATTAGAGGGCCGCCAGATTTGCGTGCGCCGGGCAAAGCCAAACGAAAAGATTATTACTATCGACGGACAAGAAAGGTCGCTAGGTCCTGAAATTTTAGTAATCGCTGATAAGGATAAACCGGTAGCCATTGCCGGCATTATGGGCGGAAGAGCAACCGAAGTGACCTCTCGTACGCGTAATATTTTGCTTGAATCGGCAGTATTCAATCCCACGCTAATACGTCGAGGACGGCAAAAACTGGGCATGCAGTCAGAATCAGCATACAGATTTGAAAGAGGAGCATGTTTAAGTTCAGCCATTAACGCTTCTTTAGCCGCGGCTGAGTTAATTTTAAAATCAGCTTCAGGAAGGCCCTGCGGTTATAAAACCTTGGGTAGATCCAGATTAGCCAGCCGCCTGATTAATCTGGATTCCGCTTACGCGGAGAGAGTATTAGGTAAGGAAATTCCTATTATTAGAATTAAGCAAATTTTAAGTAGCTTAGGATGCCAGGTAAAATTCAAGACGAAAAATGTTTTAGTAATAGAGATTCCTGACTTTCGGCAAGACCTGAAATTGCCGATAGATTTAGTTGAAGAAGTTGCTCGTATCTATGGTTATGAAGAAATCCCACGGACTATCCCGGCGGTCAGACCGAATGATGAAATTCTTAATACAAGAGATCTTGTCTGCAGTATAAAAAATACCTTGTGCGGGTTAGGCTTACATGAGGTAATTACCTATGGTTTGGCCGAGCGCTCTTTGTTTGCAAAATCCGGGATAAAAAAAGATACGGGATTGGTTGAAATCTTAAATCCGCTAAGTTGTGAACAGGAGGTTCTGCGGCCTACGCTCCTGGCCAGCCTTATACGTTGTCTGGCCTACAATTTAGATCAGCAACAGGAATATGTGAATATCTTTGAAGTTGGCAATATTTTTTCAAATATAGGTAATACCGTACAGGAGGAACCTGTCTTAGCAATAGCTTTATGCGGAGTTCATTCGTTTCTGACTAAGCAGGGCTTGATTAAAGATGATATCAGTCTCCTACATTTAAAAGGAATCCTAGAGGCGTTATTTATTAAGCTGGGGGTCAATGATTTTGATTTTCGCCAAGATGATAATCAGATAAATATTGTCTTGGGTCAAAAACAAGCAGGTTTTATGCTGGATTTAACCCCCCAAGCCTTAAGTAATTTTAATATCAAGAACAGACAGGTTTTCCTAGCTGAGATTAATTTAAAACAGTTATTCGCCTGCGTAGACCTGAACAGGAAATTCTTAAGTCTCCCCAGATATCCTGGGATCAGTAGGGATATAAGCTTTATAATTAAACAGGATGTAGCAGTAAAAGACCTGCTTATGACGATAGAGGAGCAAGGCGCGCCATTATTACACTTAGCCAGAATCAAAGATTATTATCAGGGGAAACAGATCCCCTCTGGGTTTAAAGGTTTGACCATATCTTGTGTTTATCGGCTTAAGGAACGTACTCTGACCGATGAAGAGATTAATCCTTTGCATAATACCGTTTGTTCTTTATTGCAAGAGCGCTTCGGAATAAAATTACGCTAGTTGATTCTATTGTAATTATGTGCTATACTTTTTTGGGAGAAATACTCAATTAGATATCCCTGCGGTGCGCGTTGGAAACTTGATAATTGTTGAACCAACACTATTTTTCAGGGAGCCCGCAATCACTTGATGCTGTGGCGTCAAGAGTAGGGCACCCACCTGAAACCAAATCGGTTCAGACTATCTCTCCAACGGCACTTCTGCGGGGATTTTTATTTAGGGACTGTTCTGGAAGCAAAACAGAGCCATTGCCGGTATTCTATGGATTTATTTAACCAGAAACCCTTAGATGCCCAAGATAAAAACCTGCCATTAGCGGTCCGAATGCGACCAACTAAGCTTGATGAACTGTTAGGCCAGGACCACATATTAGGCAAGACTAAGCTATTGCGGCGTGCCATTGAGGCAGACCGACTGACTTCGCTTATTCTTTTCGGTCCTCCCGGCTCAGGTAAAACCTCTTTGGCCTGGTGTATTGCCAATGTTACTCAGGCACACTATGTGGCGATAAATGCCACTACCTCCAATGTTGAAGAATTAAGAAAAATCACCGCCCAATCTAAATTAAGGTCAAAGGAAGACAACAAAAAAACCATCCTTTTTATTGACGAGATTCATCGTTTTAATAAGGCGCAGCAGGATGTACTTTTGCCGGACGTAGAAGATGGGCACTTGATTTTAATCGGCGCCACGGTGCACAATCCTTATTTCTCGCTTACTTCGGCATTACTTTCCCGGTCAATTGTCTGCGAGTTGAAGGAACTACAGATTGGCGCCTTGCAGAATATTATTGCTTGCGCCTTGAAAGACAAAGAAAAAGGGCTGGGTAATTTTAGGGTGAAACTTGAAAAAAAAGCGCTTAATTTTTTAGTCAAGAGTTGCCAAGGAGACGCTCGCCGGGCCCTGTCTGCTTTGGAATTAGGAGTGTTAACTACGCCTCCAGGGAAAGACGGATATATTAATTTTGATTTAGAGATTGCCCAGGAATCCATTCAGAAAAAAGCAGTGGTTTACGACCGCGACGAGGACGGCCATTACGATACAGCTTCAGCCTTTATTAAATCAATGCGCGGATCTGATCCCGACGCAGCAATTTACTGGATGGCCAAGATGCTCTATGCAGGGGAGGATCCGCGTTTTATCGCCCGCCGCGTTTGTATCTTAGCTGCCGAAGATGTAGGCAATGCCGATCCATTAGCTTTAGTTTTAGCCAATGCAGCTTTACAAATTTCCGAATTTGTGGGCATGCCCGAAGCCAGGATTCCTTTGGCCCAGGCGGTAATTTATGTTGCTTGCGCTTATAAGTCAAATGCCAGTTATTTGGCGATTGAAAGAGCCACCCAAGATATTAAAGAAAATAAAGTCCAAGAGGTTCCGGATCACCTTAAAGATGCCTCTTACAGCGGGGCAGAAAAACTAAAGCATGGCTTAGGATATAAGTACAGCCATGATTATCCAGGTCATTTTGTAAAGCAAAAATATACGCGTAAAAAAGTGCTCTATTATGAGCCGACAGATTTAGGCCATGAGGCTAAAATTAAAGAGCGCCTGGAAAAGTTACGCCTTGCTTTTGGGAAGAAGGATAGCTAAGATGATATTGATAATGCAGATACTGGCGGTTATAGGAATTGGCATAGTAATCTATGCTACCTTTGGGTTATTTACCTCTAAACCCGAAGCCGCCCAGAAGACAAAAAACGAGAATCAGTCGTTGCCCAAAGAAGAGTTGGGTAAAGAACAAAAAATACAACGCCTGCAGAGTCGCCTGGTTGAATTAGAAAGCCAGCTCCAAAAGAGCAATGCTGAATACGCTAATACGGAATCCGCATCCAAGAAGGCCAAAGAAAATGAAGCTAAGTTATTAGATGAGTTAAAACGTAAAGACGAATGGCTGGCTAAGGCCGAAGCGGATTTGGCTAAGATAAAATTAGAAAATTCAGGTTTAAACAATAAATTTATTGCCAAAGAGAAGGAGTTAGAGGCAGAGTTTACTAATAATGTAAATTTAAACCGCGCCCTTAATGAAATGAAATCGGCTCTTGCGGAAAAAGAAATGGGGTCCCGGCTAAAAGAGGACAAGATACAGGCACAGAAACATCAAATTGACGATCAGCTTAAGACCATCAAAGAGCATTTAAGCACCATCGCTGAGTTTAAAAGAAAAGAAGAAAACAGCGAGTGGGTTCCTAAGGCAGAGTTTAATAGATTGAATGAGGAATACTCTGAATTAGAAAAGGAACTAGAGGCTAACCAGGAAAGATTAAAGAGTTTTGCCGAGGAGATTACGCATCTCCGTCAAGAGTTGCAGAAAAAAGTATCTCTTGCTGCTGGAGGATCAAACCCCTTATCGCCAGAACAGGTTACGCCAGAAGAAAACCGACACGAAATGGAGGGCGAATAGTATTATGAAAGAAAAACTATTTATCTTATTTTTAGTTTTAGGATTAATATTTTGCTACGCAGGGAGTTTTGCCATGGAGGAAGACACGATTATGGTTATAGAGACTAATCAGGGCAGTATCGAGATAAAGCTTAGGCCCGACATCGCGCCTAATGCTTGCGAGAATTTTTCTAAATTAGCGGAAAAAGGTTATTATAATGGATTAATTTTTCACCGGGTAATCAAAGGCTTTATGATTCAGGGAGGGGATCCTACAGGGACCGGTTCAGGTGGGACATCAATTTGGGGCAGGCCGTTTGAAGACGAGGTGACTCCAGCAGTAAAATTTGACGGACCAGGAATCTTAGCTATGGCTAATGCTGGACCAAATACAAACGGAAGCCAATTTTTTATTACTTGCGCTAAGACGCCTTGGTTAAATATGCGCCATACAATATTCGGCGAGGTTGTTTCCGGTCTAGATGTAGTGCAAAAAATCGAAAATACGCCGGTTGGCGCAAATGACCGGCCAACTACCGATCAGAAGATCCTCCGGATATACTATAAGCCTAAGCCTTAAAATCCCCCTAAGGCTGTTTTATCGGCCATAAACAAAAAGGGCCCTAATTTTAGGGCCCTTTTTGGAGGGGATAATCCTCGGTGGCTTGCGCTATCTTTCCTCCGCTATAGTTAACAAAAAGGTTAGTTAAAACATGCCACAACCAGAATAGAATTCAAGGGCATATTGTGATTTTTCCGGAAACGTTTTCTTAAAACATATGAAAAAAATAGATTATCGGAAGGAATTAAATCCAGCGCAACTTAAGGCGGTGGAGTCCGTCCATGGGCCGCATCTGGTCATTGCAGGCGCTGGCAGCGGAAAGACGCGTGTTCTGGTGCATCGGGTCGCCTATCTAGTTGAGCAAGGGATTAAGCCCGAACAAATTCTGCTGCTTACATTTACTCGCCGGGCAGCCGGGGAAATGTTGCGCCGGGCAAGCCTACTTTTGGATGACCGTTGCCAACAAGTTTCCGGAGGCACATTCCATTCTTTTGCAAACATGATTCTGAGGAAATACGCAAAGTTTTTAGGAATCAGTAATAATTTTACTATTCTTGATCAGACAGATGCAGAGGACACTGTTAACTTAGTACGTACGCAATTAGGTTTTCACAAAAAAGAAAGACGCCTGCCGCGCAAGCACGCTATCCTAGAGGTAATCTCTAAAAGCGTGAATAAAGCCGAAGATATTGCAGATGTGCTTTATGACGAATATCCACAGTTTACGGAGTTTGTAAAAGAGATCGGAAAAATCCGTGATGAATATAATAAATACAAATGGCAAAAATCGCTCCTAGACTATGATGACCTGCTGGTTTTTTTAAAAAGTCTGCTGACTAAAAATGAAGATATGCGCGCCAACATTGCTTCCGGCTACAAATACATTATGATTGATGAATATCAGGATACCAATAAACTCCAGGCGCATATTGCCTGCCTTTTGGCCGCCTCTCATGGCAATATTATGGTCGTTGGAGATGATGCGCAGAGTATTTATTCCTTCCGGGGAGCAAATTTCAAGAATATTATTGACTTCCCCAAGATATTTAAAGGGACTAAAATAATTACCCTTGAGGAAAACTATCGCTCGACTCAACCGATTTTAAACCTGACCAACGCGATCATTGCTCAGGCAAAAGAAAAGTTCAAGAAGACCCTCTATACTAAGCAAAAGGACGGCGCCACTCCGATTTTTATCGATTGTCCCGATGAGAATTCGCAATCTGCATTTATAGCAGACAAAATCATTCAATTACGCCAAGATGGGGTATCTTTAAAGGATATTGCCGTTCTTTTTCGTTCAGGCTGGCATTCGAATGATTTGGAAATAGAGCTGGCCGCCAAAAATATTCCTTTTGCAAAATACGGCGGAAATAAATTTGTCGAGGCTAGCCACATAAAAGACGTGGTTAGTTATTTACGTATTGCTTATAATAGGCATGATCAAGTCAGTTGGTTACGCGCTCTTCTGTTAATTCCCAAAATAGGTCCGAAGACGGCCTCTAGGATTATTGAGGCGGTTTTAAACAACTCCCGACCACCAGGACTATTTCAGAAAAATGAAGAGTTGGAGAATATGTTTAAATTACTAAAAGTTGTGGATTGTCAAACCCAAGCGCCGGTGAAAATAATTGAACGATTCCTTAAATTTTACCAACAGTTGCTCAAGATCAAA
>Ga0233421_10000840_pt1 | contig 11892 bp, 6 predicted proteins | sample Watercolumn_Mata_3_FD_182725 | JGI IMG/M metagenome (GOLD analysis project Ga0233421, IMG submission 182725) | Freshwater microbial communities from Lake Matano, South Sulawesi, Indonesia - Watercolumn_Matano_2014_107_MG | ecosystem: Environmental > Aquatic > Freshwater > Lake | place... | reverse complement strand
TCCCATCTATTTATGTTGGGACGAGCCGAGGGGCGGGGGCCCCGACTACGCTTCGCTTCGTCGGGGTAAACCCCTACGGAAAACGTCGGGGCAAGCAGGACTAGCGAGTTCTGACCGGTTACTGACAAAACGACGACGCCCCCGTAAAGGGGGCGCGTCGTTTTGTAGCGGGGGCAGGACTTGAACCTGCAACCTTCGGGTTATGAGCCCGACGAGCTTCCAATTGCTCCACCCCGCGATCATGTACCTCATCTGCATCGAGGCGAGTGGTGAGCCTGTCGAACCACTCCACCCCGCGATCGTAGAACTACATTTGCTTCTGTGCCGATCTCCAATTGTTGATCCCGTCACAATCTCATTGTGACGGGAGAAATCCCGTCTACATTCTTGACGGGACTCCACCCCGCGATCATGAACCCACTGCGTCGCGTCCTGAGCGCAGGTCCGATTTTCTAAATCGGACCGAAGTCGAAGGACCGCGATCGTGACATCAAATATACAACCATTTCCCCCTCAAGTCAAGCCGCATATTCTCGCACGACTCCTTTCATCACCTTAACCCTTTGCTCTTTTTTCGCTATTATCATGACGTGAAGGACATCGGAAGTCACATCGACTCGGTATTCTCGGAAGACGGAACTCTCAGCTCGCTGCCCGACTACGAATTCCGCCCACAACAACTCGAGATGGCAAAGGCGATCTCCCAATCGCTCCACTCCAAGTCCCACCTCATTATTGAAGCGCCGACAGGCGTAGGCAAAAGCCTCGCATACCTGATCCCCGCCATACTTCATGCATTACTTGAGAAACGCAAAGCAATCATTTCAACACATACGAAAAACCTGCAGGAACAACTCCTTCGCAAAGACATTGAACTTGCACGATCACTCCTAGACACAGACTTCAGCGCAGCCCTCCTCAAGGGGCGAAAGAACTACCTCTGCCGCACACGATTGCAGAACGCCCAGCGACATCAACGCCACCTCTTCGAAAAGGAAGAAACCTCAGACCTCGATCTGCTGAGCGCCTGGGCAGACACAACGCAAGACGGGGACCTGGAGTATCTCCCCTTCCCCATCAGCCAGAGCGTCCGCCAACAAGTCTGGTCTGAACAGGGCGCCTGCAGTCACAAAATCTGCGGCTCAGACTGTTTCTTTCAAAAAGCGAAGGTACGCGCCCGCAACGCCGACGTGATCGTCATGAACCACGCCCTGTTCTTCACGCTCCTGGCAACGCAACCACAGCGCGACGGATTCTTGTTCGACAACGATTTCGTGATCTTCGATGAAGCACATACGCTCGAAACCGTCGCCGGCGTTGGCGTCGGCAAAGATCTGTCCCGGTATCAGGTATTGTATGCCGTGCACAAGCTCTACAATCCCCGTACAAAGAAGGGACTCCTCGCCCGAATCCGCCGAAAGGACGTTCGCACACTCTGCACACAGGCAGAAGACGCTGTCAACGGGTTTTTCGATTCAGTCATGCTCGCCGCCCGATCGATGAGTAGCAAATCGACCTCCGTGCGAATCCGGTCGCCCCACGTTGTCAGTTCCTTCGATGCAGACGAAGCACTGAGCGCACTGTCGTCCGCCGTGAAAGAGCTGCTCAAGGATCACGATTCAAAACTCAGCACAGAGGAACTCACCATCTCCGAGCGCCTCCTCTGGGAATCGCAATTCCTGATCAGAGAATTCCTTGAGCAATCGAACCCGGCATTGACCTATTGGATTGAGCTTCCGGCCGGGTCATCGAAAAATGTCGCATTGTGCACTGCCCCCACCGACGTCTCGGCCTCCGTCGGACCGCTTCTCTTTCGCGAGAACACATCGGTCATCCTCACCAGCGCAACACTCGCCGTCGGCGGATCTATGGAGTACCTCCAACGCCGACTGGGTGCCGAATCGGCCGCGCCACTCGTCCTCGGAACACCGTTCGATTTCCGCCGCCAGATGAAAGTCATTCTGTCCAAAGACATTCCTCCTCCAGACTCCCCGGAGTTCGAGGACGAACTGCCGCACTGGATTCTCTCAAGCATTCGACGATCGAAGGGACGGGCACTGGTGCTCTTCACGAACACAGCGCTCCTGAAACGGATGGCACAGACTCTCGATGAATCGCTGCGGGAGGAGGGTTTGTCGCTTCTCGTTCAGGGATCGGGTCCGTCGCGGTTCGAGCTGCTCGAGGAGTTTAAGCGGGATATTCACTCGGTGTTGTTCGGACTGGAGAGCTTCTGGATGGGGATTGATGTGCCGGGTGAAGCGCTGGAGCACGTGATCATCACACGGCTCCCATTTGCGGTACCGGATCACCCGCTGGTTGAGGCGAGAACGGAACAGATTGCCCAGCACGGCGGAAACGCGTTCTTCGAGTACACGCTCCCGGAAGCAGTGATCAGACTACGTCAAGGAGTCGGAAGACTCATACGGTCGAAATCGGACAGGGGGATTGTGACGATTCTTGATTCCCGCATCCTGTCGAAAAGCTACGGGCAAGTCTTTCTCCGTTCACTGCCATCGTGTCCGATCGAGATCGTTTCGTCGGATGGTGAAGTCGAGGAGTACGAACGGTACGAGGAATAGTCCGGGGGCAGAAGCGCGGCCATCAGTTCGGTTTGTTCACGAAAGCCTGAAATCTACCCAACCGCAGCGCAAGTACCTTTCGTAGAGGTCTGCTGGTCATGAAGTTGATCTGCCTTGAAGGATTGTTGAACTAGACATTCTGTGGATCGAGCGTCCACGTTTGGCCGACGTCTTCGAGAGCGATCCGCTCGGGAGCATGGCGGAGCGCCGCCTTGAACCTGGCGATCGGTTCCATCGTTGGCTCGTCACTTTGGATAAAGGTCCGCCAGTGGATCGGCATGATCGTTCGGGCGTTGAGATGATCCGCCATTTCGACCGCCTGCTCAGGATTTGCGTGATTGAAAATCCACGGATCATAAGCGCCGATCGGCATGATCGCGAGATCGACCGCAATGTTGCGCTTACCGATCTCCCTGAAGTATTCCTGATACGCTGTATCACCGCCGAAGACGACATGCCTTCCGTTCTTCGTAAGCAGGTATGCGTTGAAGCTCCGGCCGGTCCACACGCCTTTTGACCGGTCGTCCTCCCACGGATATCGCCAGCCGAAGTGCTTCACCTGAAGGGCTTCAATCCGGAGAGGTCCCATCGCCATTTTCTCCCCCCAATCAAGCTCGTAGACTTCCTTTCGCCTCAAACCGTCAAGGACGTCTGCTGTGTTCTTCGCTATCACCATCGGAATCGACCGGTTGAATTTCTCGAGCGACGGAACGTCGAGATGGTCCATATGCGCGTGAGAGAGAAGGATCAGATCAACTTCCGGAAGATCTCTCAGAGACAGAGCCGGAGCGATAAGTCGCTTTGGTCCAATCGTCGTGAGACCGAGATCGAGTCCCACACGCTCCGAGAAGACAGGATCGGTAATGATCTTCGTTCCGAAGAAATTGATGAGGACGGTGGCATGCCCGATCCATGCGGCCGTGATTGTGTTGTCACTCCACGAAGACGGAGTCGGCACGAACTCCGGTGTCTCCGTGTCGTGACTGCCGAAAATCATGTCCCAGCGCGAACGCTTCGTTTCCGGAGTCTGGCCCAGAAGAGTCGTCGGCGCCACCGCTCCAATGCCGAGTGCTTTGAGAAACTTACGACGTGATTGCATTTTCTATCTTTTCGTGATGATGTGAATTATGATTCAGGTATCAAGCCGCTAACAGGAAGTCAAAAAAGAATCTCGCCGCGAAGTCACTAGGAGGATGCTGAAAGACAGAAACAATAGTCACCACCAAGGCACAAAGTCCTGCCTGACGGCAGGCAGGCACGAAGTCGTTCTTGAGGAACGGCCGATACATACCAAAATCATCTATTAGGAATTTTGGCCCTTCGTGTCTTGCCTGCCCGCCACGCTTTCCGGCGGGGTGACTTTGTGGTTAGAAATTTGGTTTTCCGCGCCCTGCTAGGTCACTAGGCTGGGATCCGGAAGAAGTCGCCCGACATTTCCACTCGATGTCTCTGTGTCTTTCTGTCTTCGTGGCAAACTTTGAGTTCAGTATTCTGCGACCTTCATGGTATAGAACAACAAGGCGGGCAAAAGAATTCCGGGGGTCACGCACCAACATGGCAGAAGACCGACTTCTCCAGGGGATTCTGGAGAGAAGTCGGTCTTCTTCACGGGTGGTGCGTGACGACCCCGACTACCAGTTCTTCTTCAGAAGATAGACGAAAATCGGTGCCCCGATCACAGCGGTCACGACACCTACCGGGATTTCTGTCGGAGGGAGAAGCACGCGTGAGATGAGGTCACAGAGGACGAGATACGAAGCACCTGCAAGAAATGATGCCGGAAGCAGCAGCCGGTGGTCAGGCCCCAGCACCAACCGGCAGGCGTGCGGCACGACGAGTCCAACGAATCCAACCACCCCGCTCACTGAAACGGCAAGGCCGGTGATCAAAGATGCAAGGATGTACGAACGGCGTTTTACTGCATGCACCTCGACACCAAGGTGCAGCGCCGTCTCATCGCCGGTCGAGATGAGATTGAGGCTACGAGCCTGAGTAACAAGAGCGGCCGAGGCCAGGAAAACAAGCGGAGCAACGACCCAGAAGGACGACATCTCTGCAGAGCTGAGATTCCCGATGAGCCAGAGGTATGTTGTTCGGAGATCCTGATTGGCAAGTGCAGTAAAGAGAAGAACCATGGCACTGAAGAACGCCCCGACCATCACGCCGGAAAGGAGAAGAGCATTCGTGTCGAGCGTGCCCCTCCGATGTCCGAGGGCGTAGACCAGCAGCATCACAAGAGCTGAGCCGACAAAAGAGAACACCGGCGTCAAAATGTACGCCATGCCGAGGCCTGCCATCATCGCTAATAGAGCCCCGACGGTTCCACCGCTGGAAATGCCAAGGATGTACGGCTCGGCGAGTGAATTCCGAAGAAGCGCCTGAAGTGTTGCACCGGCAATGGAAAGTCCCGCGCCGACCACAAGTGCAAGAAGCACGCGGGGCAGGCGGATGTCAAAAAGAATTGTTCGTTGTGTCTCAACGGACAGATCCGACGGGTTGAAGAGGGAGTTCCACACTTCGCCCGCGGTGATCTTCGTCGTACCGATCATGAGCGCAACAAACGCGACAACGACGAGGATCGCGAGGAGCGAGAAGAGAGACGCGATCGTTCTCCGCAGCGTGAGGGGCGGACGATTGGTCACTATAGGGTGAACGGGTGTTCTCAGAATGATCTTCGTGAATTCATGTGCCGGACGTTGATCTGGGTCGTCGGATCAGTATCGCTCAGGACGACTCCTTCGACAGCGCCTTCCACATTTCTTCGAGCAGAGGCTGAAGTCCCGATCTGGCAACAGACGATATCTGGATGACCGGAATCCCTTTGCCGAAGGAGAGCTTCTTCAACCGCTTCAACGCCGCCGCTTCGAAGAGATCCGTTTTGGTGAGTGCGACAACCTTCGGTTTCTTTGCCAGTGTAGAGCTGTAGCTTGCCAACTCGTGCAGAAGAATCTCATAATCGCGTTTCGGATTCTCGCTGACCGCCTCAACCAGAAAAACCAGGACTCGAGTCCGTTCAATGTGGCGAAGGAACTGAATCCCAAGACCCTTCCCCTGATGCGCTCCCTTGATGAGCCCGGGCATGTCGGCCACGGTGAAACTCTTTCCCTCTGCATAGCGCACGATACCAAGATTGGGCGTGAGGGTCGTAAACGGATAGTCGGCAATCTTTGGCTTTGCCGCAGAGATCACTGAGATGAGTGTCGACTTGCCGGCATTGGGAAAACCGACCAAACCGACGTCGGCAATGAGCTTGAGCTCAAGCATCAGCTCTCGTTCGCCACCCGGCGTGCCTGGCTCGGCGATTCGCGGCGCCTGGTTCGTCGAGGTCGCAAATTCTGCATTCCCGCGTCCACCCTTCCCACCTGCAGCAACGATTACCTCGTCCCCATGCCGGACAAGGTCGGCGAGCACCCTGTTGTGCCCACCCTCCAGAACCATTGTGCCGCATGGAACTTTCAAAACTGTGTCAAGGCCGGACTTTCCCGTCTGGTCCTTGCCCCGTCCGTGCTCACCGTTTTCTGCCTTGTAGTGACGCTTGTATCGAAAATCGAGGAGCGTTCCCAGCTGCTTGTCCGCACGGATGACGACGTTTCCGCCGTTGCCTCCGTTGCCGCCATCTGGTCCCCCCTTCGGTACAAACTTCTCCCTCCGGAAACTGATCGCGCCATTTCCGCCGTTCCCAGCTCTTACAAAAATGACGGCCTGATCGATAAACTGCATGGAGCCTCGTGGTTTGTCAAACGGACGTGGTGTGAACCGCGCTAAGCGGGTTCGCTCTCAGTGGACTCACCTGGTTGAAAGCGACGTTGCACCTTGTCCGTGAACAAGATGGCTACATCCGAAAACGGATCGACCTCATTGGTCAGATAGATCTGCTGCAAATACTTCGATGCCTCCTCCCACAGCGTCATCTTGTTCAGTTGATCCAGCGACTCGCGAAAGAGGAGTTCCTCCTTCTGAAAGATCTTTCTGATATACGTCCTCTCTTCCGACGGCGAAAAGAGTGAATGCAGATTGACGAGAGATCCCGACTCCGTCACCGTGTTGGCACCCGCTTCTGTTGCCGTCAGGGGCTGGCTCACGGGCTCATCTTCCTCGAAATCGGAAAAGAATTTCACCGGAGGTTTCAGCAGCGTCAAACCGGGGGGCTTCGGTGCCTCCGGCGGGGGAGCCTCAGCAGGTTTTTCCTCCGTCTTGGCCGGCTCCAGATGTTCTTCAGGAAAGTCCGCACTCGCCTCTTCATTGCCCGTTCGGACTCTCTCAATGAGATTTGCGAGGTCCTTCAGGCTGACTTCTGTCAGGCCATTCTTGTCGCGTTCAGCTTCCAGCCGCTCTTTGATATCGTGAAGTCTCTTGTCCTCGAAGAACACCACCGCGGCATTGATCGGAATTCTTGAATCCGCCAGGGTCGCCGGGGGTGCCGGGAGCGCCGATTCGATGAATCGGAGCAATGGCCGGGTCATCAGTGCGAGTTCAGCACTTGAATGCCTTCCGACGATTTCATTATCAATTTTCTCGAGAAGCGTCCTGAACTCTTCGTACTCGATCTCTGCAAGCCCGCGGTCTTCGATGAGCCGTTTGATGATCTCGGCATAGTACGCATAGTCGACACAGTATCTGAGTTTACGCCGGATATCGGAGGTCGGGCGCCTTCGTTGGTTCTCGAAGATGAAATTGAGAAGCGTCCATTGAGGACGGCAGAGGAAATTAAACTGAAAATGCACTGCATGGTCAAGCATAAGGGCGAAATCATGCTGACCGAACACATAGTTGTGCACCAGAAGGAGGTCGATCTGTTCCTGCAGGCGCATCACCTCTGCGAGCGCGTACGGAAATTTCTTCGACCGCACTTCCGTCAAACGCTCCTGATGCAGGATTTGCTGGACACGCGCTTTGAAGTACGCCTTGATTGCGGGATGCAGATCTGCCGACAGGACGTCTCTCAAACGTATCGTCTCCGCCTCGCCGATCGTCCTGGCACTCACGGCGTTCATGATCTGCTCTATTTCGGTCTCAAAAATGAATCCCATCGGGCCTAGGAAATACTCTGTTCTGGTTGATTGGTGAGTGGTTAATTCACCAGTCGGCAGAATAACCAATTAACCATTTAACCATCTAACCAATCTTTATTTGTTTGCTTTCATCAACGCTGTCACGCGATCGATCTCGCGTTGAGCGCCTGTCTTGAATGTAGCGTCAATCCCCGGACGGCTGATGATCTGTCTGTACATCGTAATCGCCTGCTCGAACTTCGACATTTTCTCATACGCCTGTCCGGCCATGTAGTATGATGTCGCCGCCCAATCTGCCTTTGTCTTCTTCGTCACGAGGTACGGGACTTTCAGGAACTCCAGAATCGCCTGCTGGTAGTCCCCTTTGTAGAAATATGCCTCGCCAATATAGTATCGGACCTCCGCCTCAAGGTCGGCATCCGCGCCTTCGAGGAGACTCTGAAGATGTACGACGGACTGGTCATAGTATCCAAGCCGCTGATAGAGGACTCCAATATCCACTCGTTTCGTCATGAGGTCGGGATCGTCGGGAAATCGCTCGATGTACTTCCTCGTCAACTCGAGCGCGCCGTCAAACATCGACAGTTGCTTGTAGGCCATGATGAGATTGTTCATGGCAAACGGAACAAGATCCGGGGCCCGGCTTTCACTGTCCAGAATCGCTTTGTACTGACGCGCCGCCGGATCCCACTGCTCCTGGGCGTAGTAGAGATTTCCAAGGGAGAGGCGCACCCGCGGAGCAATGGACTCGCCGGAATACCTCAGCAGAATCCCCTCATACAGTTTGACGGCGTCAGCCGACTTGTTCGTCAACTCGGCTATCCGTGCGTTGCCGTACGCTGCGTTCGGAACGAATCTGGTGGTGGGATACTTCTGAATGACGTTGTCGAAGTGTCTCTTCGCGCTGACATAGTCATCCTTGCGGAGAAAGTACATTCCACGCTCGTATTCGAATTCTGCCGCGTACCGCGCCTGGTTGGGGTACGATTTCACAAACGCTGAAGCCCGCGTGTCAGCTTCTCTGGCATTATTGAGACGAATGTATGACACAACGATCCTCGCAAGCACATATTGCCGGAGCGAGTCGCCTACACTTCTCTCCGTCGCCTGCTCATACTTGGCGATCGCGTTCGCATACTCTTCGTTTCGGAAGAAGAGCTCAGCCGCTTCGAAGGATGCCTGATTCAATCCATCTGAGTTTGCGCCGGCAAACTGACTCGCGCGCTGCAGATACCGTGCCGCGAGCGAGATGTTGTTCTGCTCGCGTGCAATCGTCGCAAGCTGGTAATACACCTGACCGGCGCGCTCGGTCGAATCATCCCTGATCAAATAGCGTGCGAAGGAGCGCTCGGCCTCATTCCACTTCCTGAGCTTGCCGTAGCTCATTCCGAGATTGAACAGTACATCGAGCGGGATGTTCCTCAACTCTGAGCCACGGCGGTCTTCATCGGCAATAAGCTTCTCGTACTGACCGGCGGCATTCGCGTACTCATCGGCTGCGAAATAGGCATCCGCCCTGGCTCGTACGAGCTGGTTCGCAAATGATGTGTACGGGAAGGCAGACTCGATCTGCTGGTAGAGATCAAGCGCAGAGCGAAGATAGCCCTTCTCCGATTGTGCCCTGGCCAGCGTCCATGTCGCCATCGCGGCATGTTCACCTGCAGGGTATTTCCTCAGGTATTCACGCAACGTGAGGGACGCACTGTCGCGCTGACCAACCTTGAGGAGCGACTCTGCAAGGCGGTAGAGCGCCGGCTCCTCGACATCTTTCAAAGGTCTCTCCCGCAGGACCGCTGCATAGGATCGAGCAGCGTCTTCGAAACCCTGCTTGGAACGGAACGCCTCGCCAATCATGAACTGAACAAGGTCACGGCGCTTCACCACGGGGCGGGATTGCAGAAACTCTGTGCTCGTGCTTCGCAGATCAGCCACTCCGGCGGCGAGCCTGAGACGGATTCCCAACTGACTGATGACCGCATCGTCACTCCACTCGCCTGCAGGGCTGATCCTGAGAAGGGAATCGAATGCGGCAAGCGCTTTAAGCAGCAGATCCTGCTTCGACGACACGTTTCCAACCTGTCCCGCCGCCAGATCATGCGAACGGCCCTGGTGGTACCAGGCCGTTGCACGTTTCTCGGACGAGAGACCAAGACGGAGAGCTGCTGCGTACTGGTCAGCAGCCTTGGCATAGTCCTTCAAGTCATAGAAGTAGATTTCGCCGAGGCGCAAGGCCAGGTCGCTCCTTGACTGCTGTGCAATGACATCTCCCACCAGGAGCGCGAGCTTTTCGAGTCCGGCTTCCTTGTTTTTCAACTCGTACCTGCGCAGCCGTTCAGACGCAGAACGTGCCGACTCGATAAACTCACTTGAAGGATAACGCTTCAGAAGATCTTCGTACGCTTCAAGGGCACGATCAGATGCCCCGGACAAACGGAGGGCCTCCGCACGTTCAAAGAGAGCGTCGTCAGCAATCGGGTTTGAGGGATAACTATTGATGAGAGCGTCGAAGCGACTGACCGCCTGAGTATAGTCCTGCTGGTCGCCTGTAATCTTCGCCGACTGAAATGCCAGTTGCGGCATCCGACCATCACGCGGAAACCGATCCGCGAACATCGAAATGATGCTGAGCGCTTCACTACGGTTTCCTGATTTCTCCTCCACACGAGCCGATGCAATGAGGGCATCCTTCAACCCCTCTCCTGCTGTGCTGTCTTCCCGTGCCTGGAGGAGATACATCCTCGACTTCCGGAGATCATTCAGTTGTTCCGCCACCAGGCCAGCCCGCAGACGCGCCTCGAACTGCTCGTCGCCTTTGAGTGCCGCGGCTCTCTCATACGACTGAAGTGCCCTTGAATACTCATACCGCTCACAGAAGGTGCTGCCGGCCTCCATGAGGGCTTCTTGCCGGACTGAAACAGGCGCACGCGCAGAGTCGATTTCAACCAGCCTCCAGGATCTGAACGCCTGTTCGACGTCACCTGATTCCCGCAGGAGTGATCCCAGAAACAAGAGGGCGGTGTAGTAGCTCGGCGCAGACCGATACTCCTTCACGACATTGTTCAGGACCAGCTGGGCTTCTTCGTACTTCTTCAGCGAGACAAGCGCCCGAGCCATCAGAACGAGCCCCTGAGAAGCAAGGTTGGGGTCTTTGGAGCCGTCGGCTACTCTCTTTGCCTCTGCCCGGGCCAGTTCAAACTGTTGCTCAACGAGATACCGCTGGGCAAGTTTCAGTCGGGCCGGCAAGACGACATCTGAGGATGCATAGTCGACGATGAGAGTTCTGAGCACCCGGCGTGCGTTGTCTGCGTCACCGGCCTGCTCAAAGTACTCGCTCGACTTCATCAGTGCGCCGGGGGCAAGCCTGCTCTTCGGATGAAATGTCTTTAGACGCTCAAACGCGAGTGCGGCTTCCCGCGGGTTTTCCATCACTGCGTACTGTTCCCCGACGTTCCACCACGCTTCAGGAGCGCGTGCGTTCTCTGGAAATGCGAGTGCAAAATTCTGGAAGGTGAGCCGCGCGTCGTCGTGTTTTCCCAGCTTTGCCTGGCTCAAGCCCAGATAGAACCGGGCTTCAATCCCTTGCTGCGTATTCGGATAGGTGGCTACAAATTGGCGGAACTGCTCAAGCGCAAGATCGAAGAGCTTGTCGTTGTAGAGATTGACCGCAAGCTTGAAATCGGCATTTTCCCTTGTTTCCTGCGAAATCATGGGGATCCGAGTGACGAGGAAAAGGGCGAGGAAGAGGAGCACGTGCGACTTCATAGGTTGAAAAGGTAGCACATATTGCCCCTATTATCAAGGCAGCCAATGCAGACGAGACAGACCTCTCAAACCCACGTGTGAACCACATCATTGAATTTCAACTTCTTTCTTCTTATACAGTGCTGCGTTCGCTGGCTCTCGGGGACAGACATTCGTCCAAGCCCGCGCTCACGCGTCACGATCCACACAACCAAAGAGGAGCCCTGAATGACTCGCCGTCTATTCGTACCGTTTACGCTGTTTGTCGCTCTTGCCTTTCTGATCTCCGGTTGCTCGAAGAAGGAGGATTCACCGACGGAGTCTCAGAGCACTCCACCGACGATTCCGACGCTGACATTCAAGGGGCCAAATACGAATTCGACCGATCAAAATCCTCAGATGATCAAATCGTACGCCTCCGCGATGAGCTCTCTCTCGATGATGTTCGCCCCCTACATTATGGCTCAAAGCACGCAATCCGGCAACACGTGGACCTGGAATTACACGCAAAGCACGCTTACGGTCAAAATCACGTCGACCCGCCAGGGCGACGGATCGTA
>Ga0233421_10000835_pt1 | contig 11922 bp, 10 predicted proteins | sample Watercolumn_Mata_3_FD_182725 | JGI IMG/M metagenome (GOLD analysis project Ga0233421, IMG submission 182725) | Freshwater microbial communities from Lake Matano, South Sulawesi, Indonesia - Watercolumn_Matano_2014_107_MG | ecosystem: Environmental > Aquatic > Freshwater > Lake | place... | reverse complement strand
TCCGATTCGTGAAGAAGAAACGTTTCGAGCTCCTCGTACTCGCTTGTGGTCAGTTCGTCCGGGGTTTGATAATGAAAGGTATCATCCATAATGGTTATATCTTGTTCGTTCCTGCGGCAAAACGCTGTCGCCGGACGGAAGCGCCTTGAACGGTGATCTCCGGCGGACTCATGGTTATCCCGTTTTTCTGTGCTGCAATGTCAATATAGGACAACCCTGCCGGATTTCAGACCGGTGGTTTCATCTTTACGCTGTGTTGAGGTCCCGCCCCCTGTAGAAGTCGATGTCCCCGTGGAACAGGTATTTCGAGAACCAGGCGAACTGGCCGGTATGGCAGCCGAAATGTTCGGAGACATGCAGGAGAATGTCGAAGCCCGTCCGCTCGCTGCCCTGAACGGCATATATCCGCTCCAGATCTTCCTCTCCAAGCCCGCCGATAACCGCAAGGCACTGGCCGACGCGCTCCATCAGCATGGCCTTGAGCGCATCCCGGTCTTTTGAGGGTTTGTCCGAAAACTCACCGGCCCGGTCACGCAGGCTGGGGCTCCCTCCGAACGTCCGGAGCACGTACTGGCCGAGATTTCCCGCAAGATGCAGCACGAGGTTTCCGGGGCTTGCGAGGTTCGGGGCAAAATCAACCCACAGGCGATCCTCGTCAACCGTATCGATACAGACCGCAAGGCGTTCACCGCTCGTTGAGAGGTGCCTGATAACCGATGTACAGAATGGATGTGTCATGCGCAGCGGAAAATGATCTGTTGTTGAAAATCCGGATACGAAACTCATCTACAGGAATCCGTACAAAACAGAACTATCGCAATCATCAGGTTCAGGCAACCATCGTCATTGCCGCTTCAGCATATAGCTGACGGCGCTGGTAGTAACCCCAAGCTGCCGTGCAATTTCGGCAAACGACAGACCGTACTCGAACGCGCCCTTTTTGGCAAGCTGTTTCCGCAGAGAGGGCAGCCGACCGCTCCTGCTCCCCGAGCGCAGGAACGTTACGGTTACACCTGCCGCTTCGCATGCCTGTTCGGCAGCTTCGTCAAACAACTGCAGCCGCTCGTGTTCCGACAATGGAACCTCTTTCCCGTCAGCAGCCTCTTTCAGCACCTCCCTGACAAAATCGTCACTGCCGAGAATCCGCTCGTCACCAAGAACTTTCTCGCCCCGTTTCCGCATGGACTGAATTCTCGACCAGCCGCCCTGGGAGCGCACGAGGCCACCTCCCGACAGCTCCTGTTCCCGGTCGATGCTCAGCTCCACTTCGAGAAATGCGAGATACGCCTTTTTTGCTGCATCCTTAGAACGTCCGAAAAAGCGCAGAACATAGTCCCGATCCATCCAGTCGCAACGTACCCTGTCAAGGAGCACTGCGTGGCCACACCAAGGATACGAAGCCAGTCGCTCCAGCGATTCGACCAGCCCTGCACGCAGGGGATTGAGGTGGATGTACGCCACGAGTTTATCGAAATACACCTCCTCCTCGCAGACGATGGACTGGTAACGGTTCCGGAAGAGGTGCCCTACCCGCTGGTGCCGCCGGTTGAAGTACGGCGCGTAACCCGAAAGCAGCCGGCGCATGTAGGAGGAAAGTCCGTCCGGGCTGCTTTTCAGGAGGATATGCGCGTGGTTCGGCATAAGCGCAAAGGCGCAGATGCTCGTACCCGAGCCTTTTGCAAGCAACCCCATCCGGTCCAGAAAGACTTTCCGGTCCATATCGTCCCGGACGATGCTCCCTTGCTCTAGCCCCCTGATGATCACATGATGCAGGGTTCCCAGCACATCAAGTCTCGGCCCTCGCGGCATAGCGTGATGGCTTTATTGTTTATGCGGAAAACCACTTTTCAGCAATAGAGCGAAACATTCTTTTATTTTCATTTTTTTAACAACGTCCCCAAAATCACTAAATCAAAACAAACCACTAGACTGCTCATGTTTCACCAGCAGAGCTCAGCATTTAATTAAAAATCACCTTTTTGGCTCGCTGATGCAATCACTATCCTTGTTTTCTGTGTTGTTATTTTCTTGGCAGGAGTAACTGTAATTCATTGATAACGCAGCTCTTACAGTCAACATCCCGTCAACTGTTTTAATTACTTTACTTTGAGCAATTGTATCCTCTTTGTCCCAACTCGAATGCCCAAAACCAAAAGGCAAACTCTGTTGCGCATGAATATGCGTTTCCATCATCTCTCCTATGAAAGATTTTCAATGCTTTGCGAGGTGCTACCAGTTTATACTTATAATGTAAGTATTTTTTTGTTTAAAAAATTCAATCATTTATATCAGATAAAAAATCTAATACCGCTTGCTTGACCTTCATATTGATAAGTTTATATTTTTTAATGAGTTCTAAACCGAGCACCTCTTTCGACCGGTCAGACTCGCAAAAAAAACATTCAGGAGTTGATGGGTCAATTCCCGATGTATCAAAATCAATAAAACTGTTTTCATCGCTGGATGTAATACTAATACAGCCCCATGAAGGGTAGATATGCCCTTGTTCAACCTCGCTTCCTACATTCCCATCAGTATTTATTAAAACCGGGTATGTTAATGGCATCGCAAATACCTTAATGGGGTTTAGCCCTTTTACAATATCTTCAGCAGGATATGCCGGACATTTATTTGCCTCCCCAAAAAAAACTCCTCTGTTAAGAAATGCTTTACCAGCAGGCCCCCTACCAACAATTAGATCACTGTTGATTTTGTCTCTATATTCTGTCGGGCTTCCAATTATCCTTAAAGTCTTTTTAAATAAATCATAACCAAACAAAAAAACAGAATACGTATTATCACAAAACACATTTGCATTTATATATTTATCGAGACAATTATAAAAATCTTTAATTTTATTTGTATTTTTTATATCTAAAACTTTTTCTGAAAACGATTCATTTTGCCCAACATATTGATTATATTTCGAGGAGACTCTTATATCTTTACTGGGAAGATCCCACCTCAAAACATATTCCAAATCCGTACGCGGATACTTGACTATTACTGACACCTCGTTATTTTCAGGCCTAATTCTCAGTGCTCCTTTTTTGTTTAAAAACTTAGTTTCTTCGTCATCTATATGAAGTACTCCATATAGCATATCAAGACCATTATTTTTATTCCCAATATTCTCTTTTTTAAAAGCCTCAACTTTAAATGTAGGGCTTGATGGAAAAAATCCTTTTGGAAAACTTACGATCAGCTCGAGCGACTCTATTGGGTAATCAACAGAAATAGCTGCTATTTCTTCTGCCCATTTTTCAGCTGGCCAATTTTTATATTTTTCACTATGTTCTCTTGATGTTAATGCAAATCCACTAGAAATATAGTAATCCATTTTAAAGCTGTCCATTTCATTTTCAGCACAAGGAGAAAATGGCTCAAATCGTCTATCATAAGCCTCAGCTAATTCAGGATTTGGGATCACCCCTGCTTTCACATTAGGATTCTCCCATAGCTTCATAGACTCATTATTTGAAGAAAGGTGTTTTTGAAACTCATAACGTCCACGAAGAACCCGTCCTAAATCAGAACGAATACGCTCTGTTATATATCTGTCAACTATGCTTGAGCTTTCATTCCATGCAATTTCCGATAGGGCAGTTGAAACAAATGCAAAGCCATCATGCCTTACCCTTATCATTTTTGTCTTGTTACGAATGTTTTTTATCGGCCCTAATGGATTATCTGATAGCCTTATTTTTCTCTCTTTTCTGATATCCCCATAATATCTGGCCACTATTTTATTGTTTTTTATAAATGGCGTATCGTATGGATCAGAAATGTATCTATGCAAGTGAGTTGCTCCTGACTCGCTTACTTCAAATAAAACAATTTCATGCTTATCACAATCACTTTTTCCGCTTGAAGAACAAGAACAAATAGTTATCAGATCAGGAGTAGATATCGTTTTGTCATAAATTTTAAGTCCAAATAATCCTGATGTATGCTTGTGCCCATGAAGAATTAAGTTTATATTAGAGTTTTTGCAGATATCAAGCAATTTATATGAATTATTCAATAATAGAAATTGCTCAAAATCTTCTTTTTTATATTTTGTAGCTAAAGGAAGCGGGTGATGATGAAGTATGGCAATTTTCAGCATATCACAATAGTTCATGCCGTTCCCAGCGGCGATTTCCTTGAACATCTTAATACTTCCGTAAAACTCAGAATCAGCATCAGGGATACTGCCTTGGGCAAGAGCACCGTTTTTTTCAAGATTTGAATCAAGAAGAAAAAATGCAGCCTTATGGTCTCTTGCGATATCTGACAAAAGTCTTTCTTTGCCACCCTGCTCTTTAAAGAACGCGGCTTGAAAATCATTATAAAGCTTCCTTTTTTGTGATATTATAGGCAATTTACACCCGAATCTATAATAATCATGATTTCCAGGCACTATAAGTATTTTAGGCGACAATGCCCTGTTTTTTTTACTAATTTCATCAAAGAATACTTTTAGTGCTTTAAAATTTTTTTCCCTAGGCTGATCAACTAAGTCTCCTGATATTGCAATAATATCAGGTTTCATTTCTACTAAGCAATTGAGGATATGGCTACTTATATTTGTCCACTCTTTGCTCGCATTGCAATGCAGGTCTGACAGATGAGCTATTTTAAAATATTTCATATTAATAAAATTGCTTAGCGTTACCGTTGCGGAATCGTCAGGAAAAATCCCGCAACACAAAATAACTTTTTACAGACAAATCTGTATTTTCGATACTACATAGTGTATATCTATGCTCCAGCGTTTGAATGCATGACTATTCAAAACATTACACAGATAACCTTTTATTAATGACTCATTATTAGTCCACTCTTTTGGTATAAAGAATGGCTTTATGGGTTGTCAATGAAATAGCTGCAAGATCATTTATTGCTTTCAACTATTAATCGGTTGGTATCGGATCTGCGGATAACGGCACATACTTCAAAGGCTGTGTATCGGAGCTACACGTGGTTGCTTGCCGTCTTGGTGGGGGAGGATGGGTACTGATTTGCGGCAACATCATTATTTTATCACACTATATGTACAAAGTTTTCACGTCTTTCGCAAAGAAATTTTCGATTGTATCCCTCCTCAAAACTGATTACGGCCGATGAGTGTCCTCGCTTTTGGATCGGTGTGGCTTAGGTTGCTCATAATGATGGTTGTCCTTGATAGCCAGATTTTTATTTGACAGAATTACCAAGACTAACTGCCGAATTTCCTACCTTTTACTTCGAAGGGTCTCATGATCACAGGCGTAACACTACCAAAGATGGATAACCCCATAGATACAGTCAATCCCGAAAACGTCAGCAGCAGCTCGATGGATGTGGCGGCGATGAACAGAGAACGGCTGAAGGCGCTGTTCCCTACGGTGTTTACCGAGTCGCTGAATGACAAGGGAGAGCTGTGTGAGTCCATCGATTTTGAAAAGCTGAAAGCAGATCTCGGTTCGTTCAGCAATCTGTTCGAATCCAGGCGAGAGCGGTACGTGATGGAGTGGCCCGGAAAGCGGGAGGCTTTGCACCAGAGCCAGACGAGGAGTTTTGCCACACTGAAGCCGTGCCGTGAGGAGTCGGTGAATTTCGATACAACCGGCAACCTGTTTATCGAAGGGGACAACCTCGAAGTGCTGAAACTGCTGCAAAGCAGCTACTACGGCAAGGTGAAGATGATCTATATCGATCCGCCATACAACACGGGCAAGGAGTTCATCTACCCGGACAATTACAGCGAGAGCCTCGATACCTATCTTGAATATGCCGGGCTGATCGATGGCGAAGGTAAGAAGTTCAGCACGAACACCCTGAACGAGGGACGGTTTCATACGAGGTGGCTGAACATGATGTATCCCAGGCTGTACCTGGCAAGAAACCTGCTCCGGGATGACGGTGTGATTTTCATCAGCATCGACGACAATGAGGTAACCAATCTTCGAAAGCTCTGCGATGAGATTTTCGGAGAGGAAAATTTTGTAGCAAATATTGTCTGGCAGAAAAAGCAGTCTCCTCAAAATGACGCAACATACTTCTCTGCTATGCATGACCATATTTTAGCCTATGCGAAACGATCAAAAGCGTTTAAATATGATTCCGAGGGGTGGGACAGAAATCTACTTGTAAGAAGTCAGGAACAGGTTGATAGATATTTAAATCCAGATAACGATAAACGTGGCCCATGGGCATCTGTTGATTGCACAAGCAATAAAACGCCCTAACCTTTATTACTCTGTCGTAAATCCTAATACCAAGGCAGAGGTATTTCCTTCCCGTCAAAGAGTGTGGCGTTACGAGAAAAGTAAATTTGAGAAAATGATTCTTGAAGACCGGATATACTGGGGGGAAAACGGCAATAACTTTCCACGTCAAAAACGCTTTCTCAGTGAAGTACAATCCGGAATTGTCCCGTCTACGTGGTGGACACGGGAGTTTGCAGGAGATAATCAGGCGTCAAAAAGAGAAATCCGATCATTGTTCAATGAAGGAGAAGTGGATTTTGAGACTCCAAAACCTACGACACTCATTCAACGCCTTTTGGAAATAGCCGCATCTGATAACGACATCATCCTCGATTTCTTCGCTGGCTCCGCAACAACAGCCCATGCAGTCCTCGACCTGAACAGGCAGGATGGCGGCAACCGGAAATTCATTCTTGTCCAGCTCCCCGAACCGTGCGCCCCTGAAAGTGAAGCATTCAAGGCAGGATACAGGACCATCGCCGACATCGGCAAGGAGCGTATCCGCAGGGTCATCAACAAACTCAATACGGAAGACGAAGGAAAACTCGACCTTGACCGGAACGGCCGTAGGGATCGCGGGTTCAAGGTGCTGAAGCTCGACAAGTCGAACTTCAAACAGTGGCAACCGCTTCAACCTACCGCAACGCCCGAACAGATTCTCGATCAGCTCTCGCTGCACATCGCCCATATCGAGCCGCAGGCGAAACCTGAAGATTTGCTGTATGAAATCCTGCTGAAATCGGGCATTATGCTTACCGAACCCGTGGAGGTCGTTAGGCTTGCAGGGAAAACGGTTCACTCGGTAGCAGATGGTTACCTGATGCTCTGCCTCGAAGAAACCGTCACCAAAGAGCTTATCGACGCGGTCATCGAAGCAGATCCGCAACAGTTCATCTGTCTCGATTCGGCATTCCACGGCAACGACCAGCTCAAGGCAAATGCCGTCCAGACCTTCGCCGCCCGCAACATGCAAAAGGAGAAGCACAACCAGATCGTTTTTAAGACCGTCTAAAGAAAATTACGCTATGGCAAAAGATTTAACCGTATCGGCAATCGACCGACAAAACATTCTGAACAACTCCTATGCGGTTAATGAAATACAGAAAAGCATTGGAATAAAGGGGATCGAGTTCAAAGGACGAAACGTTGTCCTGAAGGAGCAAGTTGCTTTATTTTTTGAGGTTAGTCCAAGAACAATCGATAATTATTTATCAAACAACGAGAATGAGCTTCGACAAAACGGTTACGAGGTTTTACGTGGTAAGGCTTTAAAAAACTTTAAGTTAGTTCTTTCTGGCAGGGATGTTCACGAAACAGATTTCGCGAGCATCATGAAAGTCTCTCAACTAGGAGTGTTTGATTTTCGCGCTTTTCTTAACCTTGCCATGCTCATCACCGAAAGCGAACGCGCAAGATTACTGCGTCAAGCCATGCTGGATATCGTGATCGATACCATAAACAGCAGAACGGGAGGGGCAACCAAATACATTAACCAGCGGGATGAAGACTTTGTTGTTTCCCATTTCAGGGAAGAGAACTACCGAAAGCAGTTCACCGATGCATTACGGGACTGTGTTGACATGGGAAATTTCAAGTATCCCATGTACACAGACAAAATCTATGTCAGTATTTTCAAGGAAAACGCAAATGAGTACCGAAAAATCCTCCGGCTTCATGACAAAGACAATGTTCGAGATACATTTTACAGCGAAATACTTGATCTGATCGCCTCTTATGAATGCGGTTTCGCCGATCTTCTTCAGCAATGGCAGAAAGAAAACGCTCGCAAACTAACGTCGTTTGAAGTGGATATCCTTTTCCGGCAATTCGAAGCGCAGGCCCACTGGAAACCTTTGATTGAAAAAGCACGGATGAAAATGGCCAGCCGTGATCTTGCGTTCCGCGATGCACTTCATGAACAGTTAAAAGAGTATGTCACGCCATTGCAAGCCGAAGAGTTCGAAAAGTTTATCGGAGAGAAAAGCGCTGAACTAATGAAGCGCCTCGAAGAAGCTAAAGATGTGATGAAACGCCTCAAGGAGCGGAAGTAATGACATTCATCTACATCACCATCGAACAAGCAATTGAGATCCATACAAAAACTGTCGATGTTTCGGGAGGTGGGGCGCAAGGTATTCTCGATAAAGGTAAACTCGATAGCGTTCTGGAGCACATTCAGAACGATGGCTATTACCCGGAATTCCTCGATAAAATCACGCACCTCTTTTTTTCAGCAAACAAGTTTCACTGTTTTCAGGACGGCAACAAACGGATTGCCATTACCCTTTCCGCCCAGTTATTGCTGAATAATGGATACATGTACTGTGTGGGTGATTTCATGCGAAAAATGGAAAACGTCAGCTACCATCTTGCTGCCGGAAGAATCGACAAGGAGTTGCTTCGTGATTTGATCAATGCGGTTATCAACAAAACTTTCGATGAAGACGAAGAATTGAAACTGAGATATTTTCAGGCTATCCAGACTGAGTTATGAAACTGAAGTTCGATTCCAGCCTCGACTACCAGCTCGAAGCCATCAGGAGCGTAACCGACCTGTTCGAGGGATTGCCGCAGCAAGGCTCGGGTTTCAGGCTCGATTTCGGGAACCCAAGCGGCAGCATGTTCAATGAATTGGGCATCGGCAACGACCTGATGCTCCCGGCCGGACAGCTTCTGAAAAACCTGAACTCGGTTCAGGCAAGAAACAACGTGCCGAAATCGCGGACGCTTGTTGAAAACGGGGCTGTTTACGAATTCCCCAATTTCTCCGTTGAAATGGAGACCGGTACTGGCAAAACCTACGTCTACCTTCGCTCCATTTTCGAGCTGAACCGGCTGTACGGGTTCAGAAAATTCATCATCGTTGTACCGTCGGTAGCAATCAGGGAGGGCGTGACCAGCTCTATCAAGCTGATGCGCGAGCATTTCCGGGGGCTGTACAACAATCTGCCGTTCGATCATTTCGTCTATCAGTCGAAGGATCTGAGCCGCGTCAGGCAGTTCGCCGTGAACAACGAGCTGCAGATCATGATCATCAATATCCAGGCGTTCCAGAAAGATGCCGGGGATGAAGATGCCGCACCCGGCGGCGACAAGCGAAAAAAGTCGGGCGTCAATGTGATCCATCAGGAGCAGGATCGCATGTCGGGGCGCAGGCCGATCGAGTACGTGCAGGCCACCAACCCCATCCTGATCGTCGACGAGCCGCAAAGCGTCGATACCACGGAGAAGTCGCGACGCGCCATCGCAAAGCTGAATCCGCTCTTCTGCCTCCGCTATTCGGCAACACATGTCAATCCCTATAACCTGCTCTACCAGCTCGATCCGATACGGGCATACGACCTGAAACTGGTGAAGCAGATCGAGGTGATCGACGCTTCGGGCAGGCAGGACGAGAACCGGAACCTTGTGCGTCTCAATGCGGTCGGCTACTGGCCGAAAAGTTCGAAAATGCCGCAGGCGAAGGTGACGATTTTCGAAACCACGCCAAACGGCACACGGGAGATTCAGCACAAGGTCAAGCACGGCTCAAACCTTGCTTCAAAAACCAACCGGGCCGATTACGAAGGGTACCTCGTCACCAACATCAATGCGGAACCGGGTAACGAGTACATCGAATTCCAGAACGGCGTTACGGTTGAACTGCATACGGAATCCGGCGGCATGTCTGAAGAGCGAATCAGAAGCCAGATAACGCAGACGGTCGATGCGCATTTCGAGAAGGAGAGAAAACTTGCGGGACGTGGCATCAAGGTGCTCTCCCTTTTCTTTATCGACCATGTGAAAAGTTACCGGTCATACGATGACGAGGGAAACCCACGCAAGGAAAAGATCGCAGAGTGGTTCGAGGAGGCGTATGCCACGGCAAGCAGGAAATCGCACTATGCCGGCCTGATTCCGTATCCGGCGGAAGCGGTGCATGACGGCTACTTTTCAGCCGACAGGAAGAAAGGCAGAATTGTCGAGCTGCTCGATACGAGCGGCACCACGGCAAAGGATGACGAGACCTACCAGCTCATCATGAAGGAAAAGGAGCGTCTGCTCTCGCCAGATGTTCCGCTTCGGTTCATTTTCAGCCATTCGGCGCTGAAGGAGGGTTGGGATAACCCCAACGTCTTCCAGATCTGCACCCTGCGCGAAATGGGCACGGACAGGGAGCGGCGTCAGACGATAGGGCGGGGTTTGCGCTTGCCGGTCAATAACGACGGCGACCGGGTATACGACGAGCAGGTGAACCGCCTGACGGTGGTGGCGAACGAAACTTTCGAGAACTTCGCAAAAGGTTTACAGTCCGAAATAGAGCAGGCCATCGACCCTGACGGCGGATTCCGGTTCGGGCGAATTCCGAAGATCGCCTTTACGCAGGTGCTCAATCAGGAGAAAACCGGATACCTTACCCAGGAGGAGTCTGCCGAAATATGGCAGTGCGTTGCGGAACAGAACCTGATCGATGAGTATGGCGACCTGACGCAGCAGTTCCAGCCGGAAAAACATGGATTCGTGTTGCAGTTGCCCGAAAAATTTGAAGGCCTCGAAAACGACGTCATTATCCGGATGCAGCGGTTCGTGCCTCGCGATTTCGTGAAAAACGGGCGTGACCGCAAAAAACTTGCCTACAACAAGCGGGTCGAACTTAACGAGGATTTCCGCATGCTGTGGCAGAAAATCAGCCAGAAAACAAGGTACTCAGTGGCGTTCAAAACCAGCGACCTCATCGATCTCGCTGCCGCCAAAATCCGCCGGATGGCGGAAATCCAGCCGGTGTTCATTGAAATCACCCGACGTGACCTTGAAATCAGCCAGTCCGGCCTTGACGGCGGAAGGATCACGGCGAACAGGGTTCATGTCGTGAACAACAGCCAGCCCTTGCCGGATATTCTTGCCTTTCTGCAGCAGGAGACCGAGCTTACAAGGGGCTCGCTGGTTGAAATCCTCAGACAAAGCGGCCGGCTGAAGGAGTTTACGGTCAATCCCCAGGCGTTCATGACCGAAACGGCGAAGCTCATCAACAGGGCGCTGCAGGAGCTGATTATCGACGGCATCAAGTATGAGCCGGTAGACGGGCAGTATTACGAAATGCGGCTGTTTGCAGAGCCGGAAATCGAAGAGTATCTCAACAGGCTGTATGCCGTGCAACACGCCAAATCGCTGGAGGCTGGACGGATTGTTGCGAGAACCCCCTACAGCTACGTCTAATACGATTCGGATATCGAGCTCGACATAGCAGAGCGGCTCGATGCAGACGAACGGGTGAAGTTCTTCTGCAAGCTGCCCCGCTGGTTCAGGGTCGCCACGCCTCTCGGCGATTACAATCCCGACTGGGCTGTAGTGGTCGAAGAGAATGAAAAGCTCTATCTCGTCAGGGAGACGAAAAGCACCCTTGAGCGCGATAAGCGCAGGACAACGGAGAACAAAAAAGTCGATTGCGGCAAAGTGCATTTCGAAGCCCTCGGCGTCAACTTCCGGGATGCCTCAACGATCCATGAGGTTCTGAAGGCGTAGAGGTGTTCATAAAGATTGCGTTTGATATTGCGCCACATATTGCGTCAAACACAATCAATAAACAGTAGTGTCCGGTTAAAAATAAAAAAGGTCTGAAAACACTTGAGAAAGGGCGATATTAAAAGTGAGCAAACAATTGATATCAGCCGTATTCAAAAGGAGTTCCAGACCATGAAGCAAGTTACAA
>Ga0233421_10000832_pt1 | contig 11923 bp, 11 predicted proteins | sample Watercolumn_Mata_3_FD_182725 | JGI IMG/M metagenome (GOLD analysis project Ga0233421, IMG submission 182725) | Freshwater microbial communities from Lake Matano, South Sulawesi, Indonesia - Watercolumn_Matano_2014_107_MG | ecosystem: Environmental > Aquatic > Freshwater > Lake | place... | reverse complement strand
ACTAACCGACTATTGATTCATCCAAACCTTTGACTCTCGAATATGTCAGTGAAAATTGGCCGCGGGTAACTGAACGCATTGATATCCCGGCGTGTAAAAGGTCTCTGTTGGATGGGGAGGTTATCAGCGTTTCCGGAAGAGAGATTACTATTGAATTCAGATCTAATTTTCATCGGAATAAAGTGATGGAGCACGATAACCGCGTCGAAGTTGAGCGTATTTTAAAAGAGGTTTTTGGAAAAGATATGAAAGTTCTCGGATGCATTAAAGAAATTGAAATAGGCTCTGTTGTAAGCAAAGATAAGGATGAATCTTCTGTTAGTTTTGGAGGAGATGATAGGGATCATCAAGGGCTTGCCGGCGATGATTCTGACGAGCTTGCAGACCAGGCCTTGGAAATCTTTGGCGGAGAATTGATGGAAGAGGATAATTCTTGATCAATAGCCAATCTTCTTAAATCATCTTTTTTAACTCTTCTTCCGAAACGGTTTTTATCCCAAGTTCCTGTGCTTTTTTAAGTTTTGAGCCCGGATCTTCACCAACTACCAAGTAATCGAGTCCGCTGCCTACACTTGATAGAACTTTCCCGCCGTGGCTTTTTATAAAATCTTTCGCTTGGTCGCGCGTCATTGTGCGTAGAGATCCTGTCACCAAGAAGCTCTTTCCAGAAAGTTTACCTTTTGTATTGATATTGGAAATATCCAGAGTGATCCCCACTTTATACATTTTTTCGAGCAATTCGGTGTTCTCCTTATTTCTAAACCATTCGTAAATATATGCTGCCGCCTTGTCACCAACTCCGTCAATATTTTCCAAATCTTCATATAAAATCCCTTTAACTGTTTCTATCAAATCAAGAATTGAGAACTTTTCTTCTTTTTTTACGGCTTTTGGCATTTCAAATAACGTTAATTCTTCAGATTTTTTTTCAATTCTTTTAATTTCTTTTTGCGAATGTTTTGCGTTTGAAATTAGGTATTTCGCGAGATCATAACTGCTTGTTTCACCTATAAGCCTTATTCCTAAGCTGAAAATGAATTTTTCTATCGGGATACAGCTAGATTTTTCCAAAGCTTCAATTAAATTATCTGCTCTTTTTTCTTGAAAAAGGTCTAATTTAAGTAGGTCTGATTTTCTTAGTAGGAATACATCTGCGAAGTCTTTTATTAGCCCCTCAGCTATTAGTTGAACAACCACTTTTTCTCCCAATCCATCAATATCAAACCCTTTTTTTGAGACAAAATGTTTAAAACTTTCTTCCTGCTTCCCCTCACAATTCGGATTTACGCATCTGTATGCTGCTTCGCCTTCCTTTCTTTCTATTTTGGATCCGCATACCGGGCAAGTGGATGGGAAGATAAATACTTTTTCCTTTGATGTGCGCATATCTTTCAAACTTTCAACCACTTCCGGTATTACATCGCCAGCTTTTTGGATTATTACCGTGTCCCCTATTCTTATGTCTTTTTTCTTTATTTCGTCTTCGTTGTGGAGAGTTGCCCTGGCAACTATTGATCCCGCTACGAGTACCGGCTTCATTACGGCAACCGGTGTTATAGCGCCCGTTCTTCCGACTTGAAGTATTATGTCCAAAATTTTGCTTGTGACTTGTTCGGCCGGGAACTTGTAGGCTATCGCATATCTCGGGGCTTTTGCCGTCTTCCCCATTTGTTTTTGTTGCCCTAGGCTATTAACTTTTATGACAATTCCATCAATGGCAAAAGGTAAATGTTCTCTTTTTTTCTCCCATTTTTCGCAAAATTTTATAACTTCTTCTATATTTTTGAACTTTTCAAAATGCTGTTCCACCGGCAGACCCAATTTTTGAAATGTTTTCAATATTTCTTCCTGAGTTTTTGGTAAGGGCATGAGATTCGTCTTCCCTATTTCATAAAAATTCATATCCAATCCTCTTCCAGCAGCCACGTTTGGATCCAGTTGACGGATCGCCCCTGCGGCTAAATTTCGAACATTTGCGTAGATTTTCCCATCGGATTTTTTTTGCTCTTTGTTAATTTTTTCGAAAGATGCTTGTGGCAAAATAACTTCACCCGAAACTTCCAGATCGATTTCCTGATGTAATATGAGTGGAACCGCTTCTATCGTGCGCACCGTATGAGTGACTTCTTCCCCTTCTACTCCATTTCCGCGCGTTAAAGCTCTTGTCATTTTCCCTTTTTCGTAGTGGATCGTAATATTCAATCCATCTAATTTTAACTCACAGATAAATTCTATTTTTTCGTCAACAAGTTTCTTTATTTTCTCATGCCATTTTAAAATTTCTTCATCTGAAAACACATCTGACAAGCTCTTTTTAGGAGTCAAATGTTTCACTGTCTTGAATTTCCCCGAAAGAGTGCTTCCAACACGCTGTGTCGGAGAGTCTTTTGTAATAAATTTGGGGAATTTTGACTCCAATTCAACCAATTCTTTTTTCAATGAATCTCTCACCGATTCTGAAACTTCAGATTTGTCTAAGACAAAATAATCATAATTAAGTTTATTTATTTTGCTTTTGAGAAGGTCTATGCGTTTTTTGGCTTCTTGCTCGTCCATTATTGCGAATAAGGGGTTTTTCTGGTATAATTCATATATCGAAACTAGTGTAATTTATTTATTTTTTACTTGCAAGTATGGCAGATGACCAATCTCAAAAAGATCTGTTAAATAAAGGGCAAGGCGGTCAAAAATTACGCGCTGTTCTTACCTCTTTTTCTGATTTATCAGCGGATAAACAGAAGGAGATGAGCCGACCTGTTTCAGACCCTTCGGGAGTAGATGATTTCAATAAAAAATTTTTGGACGATGTCGTTTCAAAAATAAGCGGTGGGAAAATCGATTTATTGAAGCCTTCAAGTTTAATTAATCAAGAAGTTTACCAGCGTTTACCTGCAAATGTTCAGGGACAAGCTGATATGAATGCTGTAAATTTGTTGGCCAGATTACGCGAAATTAAAAGTTTGTATGATCTTAATCGGATCGATTCCTATCAGATGAAAAATTTGGTGGAATATGTCCGATTGGCAAAAGAAATGTTGGAAAATGAGGCTGGGGATATTTTTATAATTTAATTATGAAGAAGTATTTATTTGGGGAAAATAGAGTGATGAACGATAATCCTTCACCGGAAAGTCCTGGGGCAAGGGGTGGTACTGCAACACCTGCTAGGGTTGAGGCTGCGATACCTGTGAAGGTTGATCCCACACCGCCTGCAAACGTTGAAGCCGTAACTCCTCCAGATGCAGTAGCAGCGGCAAAAGCATCCGCTACTGAAAAAAGAGTGGAGCTCCAACCAGTCGCTTTGGCAAAAAAGCCGCTTGAAAGACAAATAGTAACTCCGCTTGATGCAAAACCCACGGTCCCTACCGGAGCATCAAGTTTTAAGTATTATGCGGGCTTGCTTAAGGATGAAATGACTAAAAATCCTGAAGTAGAAAAGTCCCCTATGGCAAGAGCCGCTTTGAGTGCACTTAATCTCCTTGATAGATTGTTTGGGTTTAGTTTTGGCGCTTCCGAATTTTCTTCTTACATTGGATTTTCTTACCCGAAAGAAGGGTTTAGCCAGGAAAATTTAAAGGCAATTTTGGGGAATAAAGTTGTACTCATGGATAGATATCAAAAATTAAAACAGGAATTAAATGGTGAAAAAACAAGTGAGGATCGAAAGAAAGAGATTGAAGATGAATTATCGGTAATAGGAAATGCTCTTGAAAAATTGGGTATAAAAGATCCCGACCATCCTGGCACTGATTTTGAGCATGAACGAGAGAAAGTAGTAGCAAAGGCGGCTACTCCTTTAGATAAATCCAATATTGATCAATTTAGTGGTATGGAGTCCGCAGATTCTTGTGTTTCAACTCTTTATGTGTTGGGACAAATGGGGCTGCCATCTCAGGTAAAAGTAGATGACAAAGACAGAAAAGAAATTCAGGAGAATTTAGCTAAAGCTCATGATCCTAAGGTACTTTACGCCAGAATGCAAAACACTAAGTACGATGAATATGGTGACCCAACTACTTATACCAAGACAAGATATAAATTGTTCACTCAAATGACAGATCCTCAAAAATTTTATAATGGGGCTAAGGATAAAACTCTGCCCGCGGGAACTGTTTTTTTCTTTGGGAAAAAGACAAAGGATGATTCGACCATGCTACTTTGTGGAATAGTCGGACTTGATGGGAAATTGAGATTTCAAACCACTACCGGTATTCATGAAATCAAAGAGGAACAGGGTGAAGAAAAAACTGCTAGTCTTATTGCTTCCGCTAACAGACTCATTAATCCTGGCAGCGCTCAGAATGAATCTCAAAAAGATCAACCCGCAGAATCTGAGGATATTGATTTAATGAGTTTTGCTTCTTCTATTCCTTTTGTTTCTCCAACTAATTTTAAGGGTGCTTTTATTCCCAGACCTGAAAAGATTGAAGATATTAGCCTTGGTAATGACAATACAAAAAAGACGATTGATGCTAACGCTTAAATCAATGATAGACTTTAATTATTAAAAAGATATAATCAGAAAAGTAAAAAAGCATATGCCAGATGATCATCAATCAAAACAAGACGCTTCTACGGCAACCTCTAGTACTCAAACTTCAAAGGGGAAAAGCTCTGCAATAAAGGCAGATCCCAAAAAAACCAATGAACAATACGTTGCTGAGGCCGAGAAGCTTTATATAATTCCGAAACTTGTTCGTGATGTTTTTCCTGATCTTATAAAGCTTATTTTTGAGACGGAATCCATGGATGAGGATGAGCGCGAATATTGGCTCCAGATTTTGCCTATAATGACCGAAGATCAAATTAAAAAATTCAAGGAAATTTTAGTTAATGAAAAAGACCAATTAACAAAGTTGGACAATGAGTATTCGTCTGAAATGTCCAAGCTCAATGCAAAACAAAAAACTGCGTTTAATGAAGAGGAAATCAAAAAAAGACGCGAAGAATTGCGCTCAAAGGAATCTGCCGCTGAAAATGAAGACGCTCAAAAAGAACAGGAGCTATTGAACCAACTTAAAAATCTTTAATTCTGCTCTTCAAAAAGGTCTGCAATTACCACTAATCTTTTTAAATTTGTGCCTACCGGAGTACATGTAATCAGCGTGAGCCTTTTGCCCGTAGTTTGCTTGAGTATCTCCAAATTTGACGGAAGTACAACCTTAATCTCAGAAACTTTGTAGATGTATTTGTGTTGATTGTAGTACATCGCAATTTTATCACCCACTACAACTTCATGAAGAAGTGCAAATACGTCCTTAAACCTCCCTGGATCCCAAGGGAAATAAGAACTATGCCCTGTTATTACCGTATTACCTGTTTGGTCGGGCAGACTAGTCCCCGGATAATGCACCACGCCGTTTTTTAAAGCCTCCTGCATGTCTTTTTCCAATGCATTCCAGTCTTTCTCTATCAGATGCTCGCTTGAGACCCGCACGACCGGAATATTTTTGTTAATTCTTGGAATTATTAGCCTCGTATCAGGTGGAGTAATTTCTAAATTAAGCGGTGGAATTTCTTTAACTTGTTTCATGGTGCTCTTATCCGTAGACAGTAGCTTTTGTTCCGTGTTTTGAGCAGGTTCAACCATATCTGTTAATTGGCTTTTTTCTTTAATTCCCATGTATTCTTCGATTTTATTCTTAATAATTTCATAATAGGCCTGATAGTTGATTGCAAAAAAACCGATCACCATTATCAAAAGAGTGACAACTATTTGTTTAACTCCGTCTACTAAGACAGTCTTTATACTTCTTTTTTTATTCTCTGTTTTTTTTGTCTCCGCTGTGGCATTAACTCTTCTTGAGTTAACACATTGGGTATTTTCTATCTGTTCTTTTCTGTGAAGTTCAGGGCCAACGTGGAGGACAAAAAAACTTTTATGTTCTTGCATAAATTTCATTAAAATCTTCTTATTATATCTTAAAATCAGGAGTTTTTCAATCCACTATTCCGTTGAATTTGACTTTCCCTTCTTTTTATGCCATATTTAAAGTCAATTTTGGATTGTTGAATATGATAAAAGCCGATACAAAACCTTACAAAGACTATTTCGACCTAGATGAAATAATAGGGAGTATTAAGAAGTATCTGCCTGTTTTTGATAGTAAAAAGTTTGTTGAAGCCTTTGAGTTCGCGGAACTCCACCACAGAAATCAGACCAGAAAGGACGGTAAGCCTTATATCACTCATCCCGTTGAGACCGTAAAAAAACTGATAAACCTTCATGTGGATGAAGATACCCTGATCGCGGCTCTACTACACGATGTCCCCGAGGATACGGAGGCGGATTTAGCTGACATCAAGCAATTATTTGGCAGTAAGGTAACCTTTTTGGTTGACGGTATTACAAAACTTTCCAAGGTTTATTATCGAAATGATATGGAGGAGCGCCAGATTGAATCTTTGAAAAAGCTACTTATTCATACGGCCAAAGATCCGAGAGTAATTTTGATTAAATTAGCGGATCGTTTTCATAACATGGAGACGCTGGAATACATTTCGAACCCTGAAAAACGAATTAGAATCGCTAAGGAAACTTTGGAAATATACGTGCCGATCGCTAATTTACTCGGTATTCAGGAATTAAAAGCTTCATTGGAGGATCTTTGTTTCAAGCATCTTTATCCTGAAGATTATAAAAGTTTAAAATCAAAAATTGCTGAAACGGTGGAAAGACAACAAGGGACTTTGGATGAAATGATGAAGGTTATAATTAAAGAGTTAAAAAAAAGTAATATCCAAGCAAAAGTTTATGGAAGAGAGAAAAGTCTTTATAGTATTTATAAAAAAATAATCTCTGAGAATAAAACAATTAATGATATTAACGACAGGATTGCATTTCGAATTATTACCAAAAAAGTATCTGATTGCTATGCGGCATTAGGGGTAGTTCACAATCTTTTTACCCCGAAACCCGGACGTTTTAAGGATTATATCGCCGTACCGAAAGTGAACGGTTATCAAAGCATCCACACAACCGTGTTTTGTATTGGCGGGGTTCTGACTGAAATTCAGATAAGAACCGAAAGAATGCATACGGACGCCGAATACGGAATAGCCGCCCATTATTTTTATGATGTTTCAAAATCTGGCGGCAAAAATTTGATCGAGGATCAAAGGTCTTCCTGGACCGCTAAGATTCTGGATCTTCAAAAATCACAAAATGGGAGCAGGGATTTTATTTCAACCTTAAAAATAGATATTTTCCAGGACAGAATTTTTGTATTCACTCCTGAGGGAGAAACTATAGATCTCCCTAAAAATGCGACTGCTATTGATTTTGCTTATGCCATACATTCCGATATTGGTAACCATGCCGTAAATGCAGAGATAAATAACCAAATTAAACCTGTTACCACTATATTGAAGACAGGCGATCACGTAAATGTCATCACTGCCGAGACACAAACCCCCAAGCTTTTATGGCTTTCTTTCGCAAAGACTCATATTGCGCGAAATAAGATTAAATTGTTTCTAAAGAAAGAGACCCTTAAAAAGAAAGTTTTTGATGGCATGGAGATGCTTCAAAAAGAATTCGATAGAGCTGGCTTCGGGCTTGTGGAGGATGTTAATTTTAAAAAGCTTAACAGTGTTATCCAAGAAAAACTCAATCAAAATTTTGATAGCGTAAGGGCTCTGTATGTTTCTATTGGAGAGGGTAATACCCTGCCTGTGGATATAATTAAATGCGTAAAACTATTGAAGAAAATAACTACTGGGTTTGAGAATAAAGTGGCCATTAAAATTATTTCAAAAAACCGCCCAAGTATGGTTAAGGATATTGTTGATGTCCTTGTAAGTTATAATGCGGATTTTTCTTATGTTCAAGGAAGAGTTTCTTTCTTCAGAAAGAAAGGGATCCTCATTTTTTACATTAATTTTGCATCACAAAATGATTTCAGTGAAGTTTGCCAGCATATTGAACAGATTGAAGGCGTTGAGAGCGTCACTAGAATCTTTAGATTTACCGTTTTTTATTTCTATACGGTTGCAATTACTACAATTGCGTTTTGGGCTCTGCATCCACTTTTTATAGCCAGTATTACAAGTATTCAATTTCTAAAAAATCATGAATTTATTTTGAACTTGTTGTTGTATTTTGGGCTTTTTATGCTTCTGTTCACAGTAGTTTATTTAAAGAAAATTATCAGAAAAAGTTTTCCGAGCTTTAGAAATGTCGAGTGGCTTTGGATTGTTACTTTTTTGGCCTCAACTGTTGCTGTGTTTGCGCTAATAATCGAGCTTTACACTCTCAATATTCGTTTTAATTGGGCAATAATCTTTGGGGGGATACTTGTTATGTATGCTTACCTATCAGTCCAGTATATTAATTACAAGAATACGATTGGGAAAAGAGACAAGTCTTAAAAGACCACGGGCTCACGCCCGTGGCTTTTGCTGCCATCCTCAAATTCCGCTATCGCGTAATTTGTCCGACTTATGTCGGAACAACTTCATCCCCGTGCTTACGCACGGGGCTTTAAGTTTGGATGGCAGTAAAAAATCAATTCGCAAATCTGAAATGCATTATGTCACCGTCTTCAACCATGTATTCCTTCCCTTCTATATGCAGTAAACCCTTCTCTTTTACCCCTTGTTCCCCGTTAAACTCCACAAAGTCTTTGTATTTGATCACTTCCGCTTTAATAAACCCTTTCTGGAAGTCGGTATGAATTTCTCCAGCTGCTTCTGGAGCTAAAGCCCCTTTTTCTGTGGTCCATGCCCTCACTTCTTTTGGACCCGCCGTAAAAAATGTTATTAGATTAAGGCTTTTGTAAGCCGCTTTTATAAGTTCATTCAATCCGGTTTCATTTAATCCCAATTCTTTTAAAAGAGTTTTTGCCTCTTCTTTTGAGAAACTTATGAGGTCTTCCTCAACTTTCGCTGAAATTGGAATAATTTTGGATTCGTCATCGATGCCCAATTTTTCCTTATATTCATTTTTGTTGAAACCTTTTATTTGTTTTTCGTGGAGGTTGAGTACGTATAAATGAGGTTTGATTGTGAGCAAATGGAGGTCTTGAATCGCCAATTTTTCTTCATGCGTAAGGCCCAAAGAACTTGCCGGATCTCCTTTTGCCAGAATTTCGTAAACTTTTTCCACCAGCCCTGCATATCTCACTTTTTCCTTGTCACCCGATTTTGCTTCCGATTTGGCTTTTGACAATCTCTTTTCGACCGTTTGTAAATCGGCCAGAACCAATTCTATATCTATTATTTCGCGGTCTCTTTTTGGGTCAATGTCTCCGTGTACATGAATGATATTTGAATCGTCAAAACATCTGATAACTTGAGCGATAGCGTGACATTCTCTTATGTTGGCCAAAAACTGATTTCCGAGTCCCTCTCCTTTGCTCGCGCCCTTAACTAATCCGGCTATATCGACGAATTCAATTGTTGTGGGAATTAATTTCTCAGTGTGAACGATTTCGGCCAGTTTATTTATTCTCTCATCCGGCACTTCCACTACTCCAACGTTGGGATCTATCGTACAAAACGGGTAATTTGCCGCTTGCGCGCTTTTTGCGCCCACAAGCGCGTTAAAAATGGTTGATTTGCCTACGTTTGGAAGCCCTACTATTCCTATTTTAAGACTCATTTGTAAATTTTTTAAATTTTTTTATTGTTATTTGTCCTTCCGCCGTTTTGGATTTTTCATCCATGGAAAAGTACATTAGATAATTTCCAAAAAGATGTCCACTTATTCTTGTTAAAAGCCCTTCATTCCCCATGCACAGACAAATCGCTTTCTGTTTTTTTCCGTTCAAAGAAGAAAGAAAATCGAGCATTCTGAAGCTGTCAGATATTTTTTTTGCCTGTGTTGCGAATTTAACTATGTCTGCTTTTTGGCTTAGCATTTTTCTATATATTTTTTTGAGGTCTTTTTCGTACGGCGTTTCTTTAAAGTTGTGATAGGAAATTATCACCTTAATTTTTGGATTTATTTTTTTAATTTTTTTAATTAAATCTTTTTCGGCTTTTACACTGGCATTTAGATCGATATCAATATATTTTGATTTTTTGATTATGTTCTTTTTTAGGTTTTTAAGATTTTTATTATTAATTTTTTCTATCTTATAAATAATCGGTTTTTTTATTTTTTTAAAAATCTCCGGGTAATGTTTACTATCAATTCGATCGAACCAAATTTCGAAAATATCCGCATCTTTTATATTTTTAACATTACTTTTTTGAAATGGAATAACTTTAAACATTTTTGTCTTTTAGATGTCTATCATAAGGAGTTTAACCGCTTCGTTTACGTCCTTTATATTCGAGAAATTCGGATATATTTGTACGTGATTGTATTGTCTCAGATCATAATAAACCAGGGAATTCAGGCCATTGTCTATAATAATATTAACTTTTTCTTTTTTTAAAAATTCTATCAGCTTATCGATGCTTTTTGTCCCTGTTTTTATCGATCTCCTATACTTTTTAATTATTTTCCCTTCTTTAATATCAACAAATTCATACGCCTTTGTTGATCTTAAATTTTTTGCTACTTTCGCCGACAAATTGGTTCCGCTTGTTATCGGGACTCCTATCCTGATTTTTTTAAGTTTTGGAATGTACGTTAAAATCGCAAAATCTTTAATAAAAGGGTTGGTTTCTTTAATCTTTTTACTCATAATATCAAGCTCTTCCCTAAGTTCTACTATGTCTGCAAACGGATTCACTTCAACAAATGCTTCCCCAAAAATAAAAGTCCCAGCTCTTCTCATCCTGATCTTTTTTATGGACAAGATGATGTCTGTTTTTTTAAGAATAATGTTTTTTATTTTTTTTAGAAGTTTTGGATCGTCCCAATAATCAAGCATGAAAAATAATGTTTCTTTTGTACTTTTAATCCCAACTCTGAAAATCATTAATGACAATAATATACTCACTATTCCTTCAACATAATTTATTCCGTAAATTTTTGAAAAAATACTTACCAATACTGCGACTCCGGCTATAACATCCATTTTCTTTTCCAATGCGTTGTCCATCAATGAAATAGAGTTTATTTCCTTTGCCGCTTTTGTAAGTTTTATTGCGAGAATAACCGAGATGGTGATTGAAATCACCGTACTGAAAACGCCAATATAAGCGTATTTAACCACCTCAGGGCTTGAGAAACTTTCTATGGCTTTCTTGAAAATTTCATATCCAAAATAAATAATAAACAACGAAGCCAGTAACGCTCCCAATGTTTCAACTTTGTAATAACCGTATTCGAATTTACGATTGGCTGCTTTACGCGAAAGTTTTAATCCGATGTAGCTCGCGAATAATGTGATTAAATCGGTTCCAGATGTTAACGCATCGGCAAATAGGACAACCATCCCTGTGAGAGTTGCCGCCACTATTTTTAGCAAAATAAGAATTACTATGATAATTAACCCTTTGATGGCTGTTTTTTCGCCCTGTATTAAACTAGATTTTTTCTCCATTTATAAGTTTTAACAGCACAACCTTAACACATTTTAACCGAAAGAAAAACAGACCTCCGTAAAGATAAATACGAAAGCCTGCTTTCCTAGGCACTCAATCGATGAGCCGAAGCCAATCGAAAGAATACCGGAGGGGTAACCACCCTGAATGCCGAAGCATAAAGGATGGAAACCGATGGACCCGATCCAAGCTGCCGAAGCAGAAAGAAAAGGGACCGAAGAGGAAGTCACTCTAAGTGCCGAAGCAAAAAGGATGAAAACCTCTCGTCAACCGACAGAATCAATCCGAAGACTAAAACTGTCAAATTGACATTATTATATTAGCATATTTTAGATTTTAAGTCAACGGGGAAAGGGAGGTTTTTTTATTTTTTTAAAAATCTCCGGGTAATGTTTACTATCAATTCGATCGAACCAAATTTCGAAAATATCCGCATCTTTTATATTTTTAACATTACTTTTTTGAAATGGAATAACTTTAAACA
>Ga0233421_10000829_pt1 | contig 11960 bp, 12 predicted proteins | sample Watercolumn_Mata_3_FD_182725 | JGI IMG/M metagenome (GOLD analysis project Ga0233421, IMG submission 182725) | Freshwater microbial communities from Lake Matano, South Sulawesi, Indonesia - Watercolumn_Matano_2014_107_MG | ecosystem: Environmental > Aquatic > Freshwater > Lake | place... | reverse complement strand
TATTGATGAGAAAAAGAATTATTTCCACAATACGTTCATGCACGTCGTTTTTCTCGCTTTTGTTTTGACAATGATGCTAAGTAATAATCCTCCCTTTTATGCATTTTTTGGGCCTTCTGTTTCGTGAGGTCATCATATCCAAGGAGGTGGAGCACCCCATGAACTAATAATCGTAATGATTCTTGAAGATAGGTTACGTTATACAGCTTTGCTTGCTCACGCGCAGCATCAAGATTGATGTATATTTCTGACTCCATATTCTCATCCTGATGAAATGGAAACGTAATAACATCGGTTGCATAATCGTGATTAAGATAATCGTTGTTTATGGTTCGCATGAATGCATTATCAGTAAAAATAATTGCCAGTGATGGTATTTTTTTTCGTTCTACTTGAAAGATCCACCGGATCGCACGCAGAACATCCTTTTTTGGAAACCGTAGACAGCGATGGTTGGTCGAAATCAGAATCATTGATTGTGTCATCTCCGCGTACGACTCCTTCCCCGTAAACGTGAAACTGAAATATTTTGTGTTTGCGGTGGAAGAATCGATTCGGTCAATGACAATGCAATACCCGAAAGCATAACTTCGGGACCTAATTTTGTAAAATCGCCAGAAAGAATATCACGATCGACATTAGCATACAATGAGCATCCTCCTTCACGTTCAATAGTCAACCCGGAAAGTTTGCCGTTTGATTCGCCAACAAACGTTACCTCTCCAAGCATATCACTCACAACGTAACCAGTACAAAAATGAAGCTGTAGGTGAGCAGTGGAGGTATAAACAGACACCAGATTTCCTTTTCGCTTTCCTATATCGACGTTTGAATAGATTTCAATTGCTAATTTTCGATGCTGTTCTTTATTTTCAATTTCAAATCGTATGCTATTCCCTATCCGTTTCGGTTTACTAGATAGCACACGTGTCAATTTATCAATATCCTTTTGCTTGAATTCGAATCTCATTCTTTGTTTTTCTCAGAATAAAAAACCCCGACGGCTCATCAATGGATATCGAGCACTGTGTGTCGGGGCATGGTTAATCATTCTTTTTATTTCCAATGCCGTTTCTTTTGCCAAATTGAACATCAACAATCACTTGGCTTCATTCACACTATTGACCACCGCAAATATACATTCCATAGAAGTGAATGTCAAGCTCAGATAATAATTGTTGTATTTTCTACTGCAGCTTCACACTCAAACTTATATCCTCTGCTGCGAAGTTCTTTTTTACATTTCTTCAAGATGTCATCTACTTTTTCATCACTATGATTCTGATCATGATGAAAAAGGTACAATCGTCGTACATTTGCTTCCGCCGCTAATCGTAATGAAAATAGATAGTCCGAATGTCCCCATCCTACGCGATCTATATACTCTTCAGGAGTATAAGTTGAGTCATGAATTAAAACATCCGCTCCTTGGCAAAAATCAATAATTCTTTGATTAGGATCATTGGTACCTGCTTTAATAAATCTTTCGCGTACGCTTGGTTCAAAATTGTTCATCATCGCTGCCGTCGCATTATCGAATGGTTCATTATCACTGATGTAAATTAACGTTCGACCTTTATATTCTACACGATAACCAAGTGCAAAACCTGGATGATTCACATATATCATCTTCACAAGGGCATCATGAACTTTCATTTCACCTTCATCAGTTATTGGGATGAATTTTATTTTGGCCTTAAGATCATGAAGCTGGACTGGGAAATAAATCCGGTTCATCTGTTCTGAAATTATTTCACTCAAAGATTTTTCGGACCTCTCCGTTCCTATGATAGATAATTCGTTACCAGGGATAAACGCTGGTTTAAAAAATGGAAATCCTTGAATGTGGTCCCAGTGTGGATGCGAAATAAATAGGTGCGCTTTAACTGACTCTCCACTGTTAATTAAATAGTCGCCGAAGCTTCGTATTCCAGTTCCTGCATCAAAGATTAGAAGTCGATCATCATCCAAACGTAATTCAAGACAAGGTGTATTTCCACCATAGCGTACTGTATGTTTACCAGGAGTTGGTATAGAACCGCGGACACCACAAAAAGTGAGTTTCATACATTCCCTCTTCGCTTGTTCATGATCGGTATGTATAAGCGTAACGTGAATAGTTATCTGCAGATTGATGAAGCATTTGAATTTCTTCTATATTTAATGAACGCTTAATTTTTGCCGGCATACCTGCAACAAGCACTCCTTCTGAAACATCAAATCCTCCAAGTACCATAGAACCTGCAGCAATAATAGAATTACGATGAATGTGTGTATTATCTAATACAATTGCACCTATTCCAATTAAACAACAATTTTCAATATAAAATCCATGTAGCACTGCACTATGGCCAATGGTTGCTTCATCGCTGATGGTTAATGGCGCAGTCGAAGTAGTAACATGTAATACTGAGTTATCTTGAACATTTGTTTTCTTTCCAATTCGAATGTAATTTACGTCACCTCGAATTACAGCGTTGAACCACACACTACTTTCTTCATCTATAGTTACGTCGCCGATTACTCTCGCTACATCTGCAAGATATACAGAAGAATGAATTCGTGGTATCAGTCCTTTATATGCAACAATACTCTTCATTTTAAAGTTGATCTGGGTGGAATCCAACCACCTCTTTTCCAATTTCTCAATTCAACACGTACGCTTCCCAAAATTACTTTCATTCTTGCTGTGAGAGGAATGCTCGCAATATCATTGCTAAATACGCCTTCAAAACCACCAGTCAGGCCAAAAATTCCAACAAAATTTGCATATCCATTTAATTTTATAACATCTAATGGATAATCAAGAGCATCTATTTCTTCTTCTTGATGCTCCACACCAAAATTAATATGTGTCATCATCGGTTTTGTGTTGATGAAGGTTGGAATCATCTTCCTTCCTTTTTCAAGACTATGCGCACGAGCATGATAAAATAATGTTAAACCATCCTGACATTTATCACTAATTTCGATGGTGTCGTTATAATTCGGTATGTACTCACCAGTAGGAAGCTTTTTCCCTGTTTGGTAGTACATTATCTGGCGTGGATAATCAAACATCATTTTCTGGTAGAAAATTCCTCTTTGAGAGCTATCTTCACTTAACCAACCGTGAGTATATGCATCCTGATCAATTTCACTATAAAAACGAATATGGAGATCGACTAACCAGCTCAGCGATGGATTTGAATCCATAATCGCCTGCGCTTTATAAATTATTCTTTCACGCCTTTTTTCCTGATTAGTGATCTTAAAGCGGACAGTCCCAATTGTAAAAAAAGAGTAATGTACACTATACTCAAGTTCCTCACCTAATTGAAACATCTCTGATTTTTGTTGATTGTTTTGAACGGGTAAATTCGATGGAATAGTAATAATGTCATTTGCGAAAAGTGAAAAATGTAATCCACATATTACTAAAAACAAAGCAGCATAATTGATACAGTTCATTCAGCAATAATCCTTAATTTAATCTCGCAATTTTTGTTGCTTCGGGAAAAAGGGAGAGCGCTTTTTGAACTTGTGTATCAACTTCTATCATCACACCGATATACCCTTCCAAACCAAAAATCATCTGAGCTATTTGAGCCTTCAATCTTGCCTGCAAAAAGTCGAGGTCTTTTGTATATTCTTTTTCATCAATCTTAATGTCCTTTGTCTCAAGAAACTTTCGGAATTCATCCATCAAGTCTGACGGGATTGCATATTTTTCCTTGAAGTCGTCAAATCGATTGTTATAAGTATTGCGAAGTATAAAACCCGGGCCTTCCATATATGATTTGATAAAATCGTAAAATAGATTTCGTCTCCAAACAGTTTGAACTAATCCTGTTACCTTTTCTGATTTAACAACATAGTCTGGTGTGATCCCACCTCCACCTAGAACATTTCGTCCACCATCAGTTTTGAAAATCGGTATTGTCGAATCAGGTTTTACGTCATGTTTATGCTCAATATTTTCCCCTTCCTGTTCGTCTCTTTGAAAAGCTTCCAGCTGGTATTCATCTTTGTCCTTGCCCTGATATGAACGTTGAATAAGTCGACCACTTGGTGTATAATAACGAGCAACTGTTAATCGAAAAGCAGAACCATCTCGTAAAGGCCATTGCCGCTGGACTAATCCTTTTCCGAACGAAGTTTCTCCGACAATCAATCCACGGTCCCAGTCTTGAATTGCACCTGCCACAATTTCGCTTGCACTTGCGGAAGCATTATTTATTAAAATGATTAAAGGAAGTTTTTCGTACTGATTTCCTGTTTTTGCTGAATACGATTCTTCAAACTCTGGTTTGCGGGCTTTTGTATATACTATCCTATGCGGTTTATCAACGGTACCACCATCAAGAAATTGATCTGCCATTCGCACGGCTTCTTCTAAGTATCCGCCTCCGTTATCTCTTAAGTCAAGAATTAGCTTTGCCATTCCTTCAAGTTTAAGCTTCTGCATCGCTTTGTCTAACTCGACATGTGTCGTTTCTTTGAATTGATTTACTCTTATGTACCCAATTTCTTTTGTTAGCATAAGAGCTGCGTCAACACTCGTTAAGGCGATCTCATCGCGAATGATAACAAAATCTAGCAGTTCTTTTACACTCGGACGCACAATAGATATTTTCACTCGCGTTCCTTTTGGGCCACGCAATGTCTTCATTACTTGCTGATCTGTCCACTTAATGGCTGACGTATCATTTATTTTGACTATACGATCATTGGAAAGAATTCCCATACGCGCTGATGGTCCACCTGACACCGGTTCGATAACAGTAATCGTATCATTGAGAACGCGAAATGAAATTCCTACACCTTCGAATTTTCCTTTGAATTCCTCTACTACCTTTTCGTATTGTTTAGGCGGAATATATACTGAATGTGGATCCAATGTGTTAAGCATCCCAACAATTGCCGCGTCTGTTAATTTGCCACTGTCAATATCTTCGACGTAGGATTTTTCGGCCATGCTCAAAACATCACCGAATTTTGTTATTTGTTCGTATATGTTATCTGCCGAAATTACTTTGTCTATTCCCATACCAGCAAATAGGCTTACGATCATTAGAACCGTAACCATTGCCCAAGAGAACCGCTTTTTCATAAATATCTTCCTTATTGATGACAACTAAATCTTGCTCTAAATATAGATTTGTAAACAAGTTAAATAAATAAATTCATCTCCTTTATGATAAGGTACGGGAATTCGAAAGAAATTCAAAACACCAGTGAATCCTGATAATGAATACGATTGATACCTTGAAAGAGTTACTGTTTTTACCTCAAAATCAAAACTATTCCGGTTTCATTTGTGGAAAGATTATAACATCGCGAATTGATTCCTGATTTGTGAGCGCCATTGTTAATCTATCAATACCTATCCCTAGCCCAGTTGTTGGCGGCATCCCATATTCGAGGGCTCGGATAAAATCTTCATCAAGAATTTGTGCTTCTTCATCACCGCGTTCTCGCAGTTTCATCTGCTCTTCGAATCTTGCGCGTTGATCTATCGGATCGTTTAATTCTGAAAATGCATTGCACAATTCCTTACCGTTGACTATTGCTTCAAATCTCTCGACCAAGCCAGGTTCAGACCGATGTTTTTTTGCTAAAGGAGACATTTCAATAGGATAATCCATGATAAAAGTAGGTTGGATTAAATTTGGTTCAACTCTTTCACTAAATATTTCATCAATGATTCCACCCACACCAATTTTCGGATCTACTTCAACATGTAATTCTTTTGCAATTGACCTAAGTTCCTTTTCCGTTTTTCCTCGTATATCCTTGCCGGTATATTCTTTTATCGCATCAAACATTGAGGTCCGTTTCCATGGCGGTGTAAAATCTATTTCACTATTTCCTAACTTAGCGCGGTAAGATCCATTTAATGATAGTGCTACAGATGAAATAAGTTCTTCGACAAGATTCATCATCCAAAGATAATCTTTGTATGCAACATAAAGCTCCATCATTGTAAATTCGGGATTATGTGTTCGATCCATACCTTCATTCCTGAAGTCTTTAGAAATTTCATAGACACCATCGTATCCTCCAACGATTAACTTCTTCAAATATAATTCGTCGGCAATGCGTAAATAAAGTTTTAGATCCAAAGCATTATGATGTGTTGTAAAAGGTCGAGCTGATGCTCCTCCATAAATCGGCTGAAGAATAGGAGTTTCTACTTCTAAGTATCCTCGATCGTCAAGAAATTTGCGTATTACACTAATTATCTTTGCTCGTTTGATGAATACCTGGCGCACATCAGCATTTACAGTAAGATCAACATATCGCTGGCGATAGCGAAGTTCCTTATCAGATAGTGGATCATAAAGGATCTTGTTCCCATGCTCATCAATTTTTTCTTTAACAATTGGTAAAGGGCGAAGGGATTTTGATAGAAGCATGAATTCTGAAGCATGAACAGAGATTTCACCCATTTTTGTTCTGAATACAAATCCTTCTATACCAATAATATCACCGATATCCAGAAGCTTGAATGAATCATAGGAAACACCAAGATCATCTCGTTTTAAATAGACTTGTATTCTTCCCAGAGAATCTTGAATATGGCAAAAGGAAGCCTTTCCCATTCTGCGAATAGACATAATTCGCCCAGCTATTTTTACAATTCGTCTAGGAGCATCGTCTCGAAACTGATCAATAATTTCCGTTGAAAAGGCATTACGAGTATATTCAAAGGGATACGGATTGATACCAAGATGAATAAGTTGATCGAGCTCCTCTCTTCTTCTACGCATCAAGGCATTTAGATCATCATGATCTTGTTCATTATGATGTATTGTTTTTTCTTCATTCATAGTTATTCCAATATTTCAATCTAGCATTTCAATTAAATCGATTAAAAGTGGATCAATCTTAGTAAATAGTGCGTATCGATTTGACCTTTAAATCAATAAAGCAAATTTGTTAATTGACTTTCTTTCAATTTAAAATTCCAGTTATTTTTTTTAGGTAATTTACTTCGTTCCGATTTAAAAGTCTCCAGGCTCCACGTGGAAGTCCCAGAGGAGTAAGTCCTGCGAAGGAGATTCGATCTAGCTGACGCACATCATAATTAAGAGCTTCAAACATTCGTCGGACTTCTTTGTTTTTACCTTCTTTTAGTGTAAGCAAGACTTTTTTTCTTTTTGAACCCTTTATTATTTCAGCGACCATGGCTTGAGAAATTCCATCTTCAAGCATAATACCTTTTCGAAGCTTTTTTAAATCTTCTTCTGTTACTTGTCTATCGAGTGTAACGCGATATACTTTTTCGATCTCATATTTCGGATGCATTAGTGCATGTGCAAGATCACCATCATTTGTTAGGAGTAGAACTCCAGTCGTGTTCCGGTCTAATCTACCAACGGGAAATACACGCTGTTTCACGCGAACGTAATTCATGACTGTTGTACGCCCTTTTTCATCACTGAGCGTTGTAATTGCATCTTTCGGCTTATTGAAAAGAATATAGACTGATTTGTCTTCGAGACTGACCTGCTGACCGTTAACGACTACAGAATCCTTTTGAGCATTGACTCGAATGCCTAGGTCTTTAACGATATGACCATTTACTTGCACCGCACCAGAAAGAATAAGTTTATCGTTGTTCCGGCGGGAACCTACACCAGCCATTGCTAGGTATCGATTTAAACGAACAATCTCTTGATGAACTTCTGAATTTTTTCTTTCCATACCTGCCAGCGATTTGGCTTTTGAACGTCATTCACTTGAGTAGTGGATTGTTCGATGTTTTGTGTTATGATTTCTTGTGTAGATGATGTGACTTTTTCTATATCAATATTATCATGCGTATTGCCTGCGTTGCTATTTATTGGTTCTTCTTTAGAAGAAATAGATACTTCTTCTCCTATCTGCAGTGGTTGTTGCTGTTGTATCTCATCGCTTGTTTTTATCTTATGCAAAGTAGAAAGAGGATGATCTAACTCAAGATTTTTATTTTCCACTGATCTAATTGGTGGAAAATCGATCGTCTCTTGGCTTGGTTCTTCTATCTTATCTTGTTCTTCTATCGAAACAATTCTGATCTCTTGTATTTTCTCATGAGGAACAATCTCTACACCTTTTTCATCAAGATCTGGTCGTTTCTTTGGAATATGCGGTAACCTAGATTTGTACTCCTCTTGTTCTTTTTTCATCAATTCTGCACCAGCTTGAGCTTCAAGCATTCGACGTTCCGTTTCGAATTGACTTTCTCCAAGGATCTCCTCTATTTCACGTGGTCGCGGTAAATCAGTGATATCGTTGAGTCCAAAGTGTTTAAGGAATTCCTTTGTAGTTCCATATAATAACGGACGACCAACGCTATCTGCTCTTCCCGTCACAGTGACTAATTCTTTTTCTAATAGAGCTTTTAAAACATAGTCACAATTGACACCTCGAATTTTTTCAATTTCTGCTTTCGTCACAGGTTGTTTATACGCTATGATAGATAAAGTTTCCAATCCTGACTGTGATAATTTTCGTCTCGCTTGCTCTTTGTACAATTTTCCGAGCCATCCTGCATACTCTGAGAGCGTGGCAAATTGATAACCACCCGCAATCTGAACAATTCGGTAAGATCGATCTTGAGTTTGGTACTCTTTATTAAGGTCAATAACGATTTGACGGATTGTCTCAGGTTCAATGAACCGCAAATCTTCTTCTTGAGGATTTTCGTTTTGATATATGGATCGGATTTGGTTGATCGATAATGGCTCTTTTGCAGCAAAAATTAACGCTTCCACCAATGCTTTAAGCGTTGTCGGAATTTTGAGCAGTAGCTTCTCTGTAGAAATTTGTTCTTCCATCAATTTACATTTCTCATAATAGATAATTCACCAAACGGCTTCAATTGACGGATTATAACTTTTTTGGCTCTTATGACTTCTAATAATGCAATAAAAGTAACAACAATGCGAATTTTCTCGGTAAAATCTTTTACCAAATCATAAAATGTTCCTTCGGACCTTTTAGAAAAAAAATCTTCGATGTAGAAGATTTGCTCTTCGATGGTTACGTTGACTCTAGTAATTTCATGGATAAAAGTCTTTGGCATCCTATCCATCGCAAATTTAAATGATGCAATAAGATCGAAGAAAGTTACATCTCGAATTATATCGTCCGTATTTACTTCTTCGGTACTATGTTCATCGGAAGAATAGTACCCTCGATAATATACTTGCATCTGTTCATCTTCAGACTGTTTCATCTTAACTGACATTTCCTTGAACCGTTTGTATTCGACGAGCCTCTGGATCAAATTGGCTCTTGGATCCATATCTTCCTCCTCGCCTGGTTCAGGAGGTAACAGCATTTTGACTTTTATTTGCATAAGCTCCGCGGCCATTACTAGAAATTCTCCAGCAATTTCTAAGTCAAGCTGTCGCATATAGTGCAGGTAATCAAGGAATTCTTTGGTAATTCGTGCGATAGGAATATCGTATATATCTAATTCGTCGCGCTTTATGAAAAACAAAAGGAGATCTAATGGACCTTCAAAGTCATGGAGCTTTACTGTATACATACGTTATCCTAGCTTCATTGCTTCGTGCACTTCCGCCATAGTCTGACGTGCAATTGCTTTAGCTCGCCTTTCACCATCATCAAGAATATTTTTCACTTCATCTAAATGAGATTCATAATGAGCATGTTTTTCTCGATTTGGTGCTAATGTGTCGATAATTTTCTTAGCACAATTCATTTTACAATCGACACATCCAAGTTTTCCACTTTCGCAATTCGACCGAATCTCCTGGACTTCTGATGGATTAAACTTGTTGTGGTAAGAATATATAAGGCAAACATCTGGATGGCCTGAATCGCCTTTTCGTATCTTTTGTGGATCAGTAACTGCTGTTTTTATTTTTTTTGTTATTATCTCTGGTGAATCCGAAAGTAGAATAGTATTACCCACCGATTTGCTCATTCGCTTTCCATCCAAACCTGGTAATCGTGCAAATTTAGTAATTTTACCTTCAGGTTCAGGAAATACTTGGGCATACTGCATATTAAAGCGTCGCGCAATTTCACGTGTAATTTCAATATGTGGTAATTGATCTTCGCCAACAGGTACAACATCACCTTTGTATAGCAAAATATCTGCCGCTTGCAATACAGGATATCCTAAATGCCCATACACGACATTATCGATATGCAGATCACGAACCTGTTCTTTTAATGTTGGATTTCTTTCAAGTCGCGAAGTTGTGATGAGCATAGAAAATAATAAATGCAATTCGGTGTGTTCTTTGATTTTAGATTGACGAAACATCGGACTTTGTGAAGGATCAAGTCCTGCTGAAAGCCAGTCAATGAGCATATCAATAGAATTATTATATAATTCTGTCGTGTCTAGGTTTGTTGTTAATGCATGATAATCGGCTATCAGATGATAGTTTTGAAATTCCCCCTGCAATGAAACCCAGTTTTCTAATGCCCCTGTTAAATGACCAAGATGCAGTTTTCCGGTTGGGCGCATTCCACTTAAAATAATCTTCTTTTTCTGATTCAAATGGATATCGTACTCCTAATTTTTGGATTAGAGGTCAGTATAGTAATCATGTATACCAACAAAATAAAATCAATTACAATAAAACCGATCGCTTAGAATTGATCGCCCAAAAAGTTCTCAATTCATGAATAAATAGGGTTTCCAATGATCATCTACTGAACCAACGAAGTGTCTAATAAACATCACATGGTTAGGACGGATTGGTTTTCGAAGAAGCTTCATTTGCGCTTCATGCGGAGTTCGATCTCCCTTGGAATTATTGCATTGAACACACGCAGCAACCAGATTTTCCCATGTATCGGGTCCTCCCTTTGCTTTTGGTACAATATGATCGACAGTTAATGAAGATTCCGACTTACCGCAATATTGACATTGATGACTATCGCGTCTTAAAATATTCTTACGAGAGAGGACAATTTTCTTATAGGGGATACGAACATAAATAGATAGGCGAACAATACTTGGGTAAGGCATTTTTGTATAAACAGAATGCAGCCACCTACCGTCACATGAAGCAATAAGTTCTGCTTTGCCTAAATACAACAAAATAACCGCTTTTTTGACATTACAGATACTTAAAGGCTCGTAATCATGATTTAGCACGAGTACTTTACGAGTTAATTTACCGCTTGTATAGACAGAATCATAATATTGACTGAAGACTCACGCACCTCCTTTATAGATCGAGCAATTAGCTCAATATTACCTTGAGGTATTTGTTCTTTCTCTAAGAAAATATAGCATTTTCAACATCCATAGTCAACAATACCACTTTGAATCAGTTTATTCAAGTCTATTCTAACAATGGAAAATGCTTCTAGTAATTTTCAAAATTCTTATTCGGTTAATCTTGCTTGAATTTCTTTAAGCGAATCGCCTCCATACTTTTCAAGAAACGCATTAGCGAGCACTGGGGCAATAACAGATTCGCCAATTACAGATGCTGCAGGCACTGCGCATACATCGGATCGCTCGTATCTTGATACGACCGTTTTATTTGATTTAAGATTAATTGAATTCAACGATTTTGCTAGCGTAGCAATAGGTTTCATCGCTGCTCGAAGAATAAGCATTTGACCATTCGATATGCTTCCCTCTAAACCACCAGCCCGATTAGTTTTCCTATCGATCTTACTGTCTCTTAAGCAAAATTCGTCATGAACTTCTGATCCAAATTTTCTTGCATTGTTAAATCCTTCACCAATTTCAATCCCTTTTATTGCTTGAATCGATATTAGAGCTTGAGCAAGTTGACCATCTATTTTTCGGTCGTATTGAACATAACTTCCGAGTCCAATTGGTAATCCGGAAGCAAGAATTTCAAAAATACCACCAAGTGTATCACCTCTTTTTTTTGCACGTTTGATTTCTAATATTGCCTTAGATTCAATTTCCTTATCGAGAATTCTTACTTCAGAAAAGTCAGCCTCTTTAGAAAGACTAAAGATATGAT
>Ga0233421_10000826_pt1 | contig 12068 bp, 17 predicted proteins | sample Watercolumn_Mata_3_FD_182725 | JGI IMG/M metagenome (GOLD analysis project Ga0233421, IMG submission 182725) | Freshwater microbial communities from Lake Matano, South Sulawesi, Indonesia - Watercolumn_Matano_2014_107_MG | ecosystem: Environmental > Aquatic > Freshwater > Lake | place... | reverse complement strand
AGAACTGTTCAAAGCCTCTAGCAGAGAAGATTATGACCTCTCTAGGAATTGATGTTAATAAGATAAATAGTTGTATGGCAAGCACAGAAGTACAAGCTTTATATGAAGCAGATCAGGCAAGAGCTTATGAACTAGGAGTTTCAGGAAGTCCGACTCTTGTGATAAATAATGTACAAGTTTCATCAGGAAGAAGTTCATCAGCATTATTATCAAGCATCTGCTCTGCTTTTAATACAGCTCCTGCAGAATGTAGTCAGAGCTTGAGTTCTGCAAATCCTTCTGCTGGATTTGGTTATGAAGCTTCTGCAAGTTCTGGAAGTGCAAGCTGCGGGTAATTCTAATAAATGAGCCAAAATGAAAATCAAAAAAATTGACATTTTTAGGCTTTTCATTTTTAACAGAGGTTCAAAATGAAAATAAGTGATATAAAAACAGGCGAGGGAAAGATTGATGTTCAGGGCACTATTACAAATATTGGAGAGACTAGAGTCTTTAATAAGTTTGGAAGAGATCTAAAAGTGGCTAATGCTATGCTTGAAGATGACTCTGGCAAGATAAAGCTAAGCTTGTGGAATGATGATATTATGAAAGTTAAGGAAGGAGCACAAATCAAGATTTCTAATGGATGGTGCTCTGAGTTTCAGGGAGAAAAGCAGCTCTCTGCTGGAAAATTTGGGAAGATTGAGCTTTTAGAATAGTTGTTCTTGATTATAGATAATGTTAAAATCTAGCTTCTAATAAACTCTATTTCCTCTGCTTCTAAGCCTAGTTTTCTCAGTGTTTCTGGCTTATCTTTTATAATGGCTTTTAGAATTGGAAAATCTTGCTTTGCTCTTCTCTTACTTATATGCAAAAATCCTGCTATCTTTTCAGAGATAGCTTTTTTCTGCAGATTTTTCTGATTTATCATCCATATCTTGAGAATCCTAGAAGGCTTCTGATATGAAGTAAATCCTGACTTTGGCTTAGTTTTAGCAGAAGCAACTCCTGCAGATAGTAAGAAGTTCTGATAGATTAAAAATCGCCAGTGCTGCTGACGATAAATTCTGCCTCTGAAAACATCTGCTTTTGATAGAGCATTAAAAGCAAGATAGAGCTCTTTTCCTTTATATTCTAATGGAAGATTTTCTTCAAGCCAGAGGAAAACTTCATCAAGAGGCATATTCAGCTTCTCATATAAGAATAAAGTCTCTGTATTAGGAAGATTTTTGAAGACATTTTTTAAAACATTAAATATTTTTTCCTCTTTATCTCTCTCATCAATTCCATCAATAGTTGTTTCCTGATTTATTGTCTGCAAGTCATTTAAAGCTGCTCTAACATCTCCTTTGCTTTTTATTGCAATATTTTTTAATAGATCTTCTGGAAGAATGCAGTTTTCTTTTTGACATATTGATTTTAAGATATCTAGAATTGTTAGATAATTCAACTCTTTTAGCTCTATTAGATCTGCTTTTTTTCTTAAATCAGAGAATTTTCTATCCCAGACATCATTTGCAGTTATAATTATTGGGAAACTGCTGTCTTATATTAGCTTTATTAGCTCTGGCAGGCCCCCTCTATCATCTGTTGTCAAGCCATCTACCTCATCAACTAGAATTATCTTCTTGCTCTTTATGTTAAAAGAGGGAGAGAATAAGGAAGCTTGCTGACTTGCTCCTTTAACAATCTTGTCTATTTCTTCTTTGTTTCTTAAGTCACTAGCATTTAGCTCAAGAATTTCTGACTTTGACTCCTGGGCAAGAGCATAGACTAGGGAAGTTTTTCCGCTTCCAGTAGGTCCGTAGAGAATAATTGCTTTTTCAGCAGGAAAGTTTGCCATAAAATCTTTAATTTTAGCTACAGCCATATCTTGTCCTTTTATATCTGCGAAACATTCTGGGCGGTGTTTCTCACAAAAGAGCATTTTTATCCTCGGTTATTGCTTTTTTATATAAAATTTATTTTGCAAATAATTTTCTATTACTTCAAAACTTGGGAAGTATCTTGGATAGGGAAGATTGTTAATATCAAACCATTCCCATTTTATCATCTCATCAGGCTCCATAACTTTTGCCTCTCCTTCCCACTCTTCTGCAAGTAAGCCAGCAGTTAAAAAATGAGCATGTTCATTCTTGCAATTATGAATAGAAAGTACTTTTGGATTTTTTATTTTTATACTAGTTTCTTCTTCAACTTCCCTAATAGCTCCTTCTTCTAAGGATTCTCCAAAGTCAAGCTTGCCTCCGGGCAAGCTCCACTCTCCTGCACTTCTAAAAGCAGAATCTGCTTTATCTGGATCAGGATGCCGCATTCCTAATAATATCTTATTGTCTTTAATTAGAATTACTCCAAATCCTGCGCCTACTTTCTTTTTTTCTACTGGCTTTTCTTTTCTTACCTCATATCCATCAAAATAGTTATCGTTTTCGCCTAAAATTTTGATAATCTTATATTTTCCTTTTGTCCAGGCTTCATTTTCTTTAATAAAATGAATCTCTTCTATTATTATTACAGAAGCTAGCGGCCTTGAGAGCTTTTGATCGCCTTCTGTTATTCTTAATGGAATTTCTCCATACAGCCAGTAAAGCCTTTGTCCTTTTTTTAAGAATTCATAAATCTTTCCTTCCTCAATCTTTTCAGGAATGCATTCTTCTGCTAGTCTTTCAGATGTATTAAATTTTCTCAATGCGAGATCAGGATTAAATTCTACTTGTATTCCCATATTTTTCTCCTTAACTTTTTCCCTGGCCTGCAAGAATAAAGCTAGCAAGCAGGGCTTCTAGCTGTATAAACTCATCACTTCCCTCTACTAATCTAAATTCAGCTTCGCCTGTTTTTTCTGTTAGTCTGACTTTTATTTCTGGCTCTATTTGAAGATTCCAAATCTCTTTTTGTATTGCTTTTATAACATCCTGGCCAGAGATAGATTCTTTTAGCATAATATCTAGGAGCTTGCTTCTAGCTGTCTGAAAGTCTCCTGAAAGAGCATATTCTAAGACAACTTTAATGTCTTTTGGCTTTGCAGATGCTACAATTGTATTCACTAGCTCTGCTGTTATTTTTGTTGAGACAGAGGATGTTGCCTGCATTAAATTAATAACTCTTCTGCAATCTCCCTCGCTATCTTCATACAAAGCCTCTATTGCTGGCTCTTCTACTTCTAGCTTTTCTGTTTCAGCTATTTTCTTAATAATTGCAGAGACATCTTTTTTTTCTAGAAGTTTAAATCTGAAGATAGCACATCTTGATTGGATTGGATCAATAATCTTGCTAGAATAGTTGCAGCTCATAATGAATCTACAAGTTTTTGTGAAATTCTCCATTGTTCTTCTTAAGGCTTGCTGGGCCTCTCTTGTAAGAGCATCTGCTTCATCTAAGAATATTACTTTGAATGGAACTTTACTTAGAGACTTTGTTCTGGCGAATGTTTTTACTTTCTGCCTGACTACATCGATTCCTCGCTCATCACTAGCATTTAATTCTAAGTAATTCTCTTTCCACCTCTCTCCAAATAGCTGCTTGACTATTATTAAAGCTAGAGTTGATTTGCCTGTGCCTGCTGGTCCTGCAAATAAAAGATGAGGGATATTTAAACTGTTAACTAGATTTTTCACTCTTTTTACTATTTCACTCTGGCCTACTAATCCTTCAAAGTCAATAGGTCTGTATTTCTCTGTCCAAATTTCGCTACTCATTTTTATATTCAAGAAAGAAAATGTTTGATTATAAACCTTATTATCCTAGAGAATATAGGTTTAAATTAGTAAAACATTTTCTGGCTGTTTAAATCGATTTACAAATAATCTGTTAAATAGTTAAGCTAGTTAATAATATTAATTGTAAGAAAACTAAATACTTCTCATTCGATGAGCTTTTCTTCTGGCTTTTTCCTTTCTAATTCTCTTTCTCTGCCACTTCCATCTCATCTGTCTTTTTTTCTTCCATCTTCTGCTTGATCTTTTCATGTTTAAAGAAGAAAAAATATGTTTATAAACCTTATCCTATTATAAATACGATGGGAAAAATAGGGGTCTGGGCTTTAGTTTTAGTTTTAATAAGTCTGAGCTTTGTTTCTGCTTTTGGAAAAGAAATGCAAGCCGCAACTCTCGCTTGCGAACAGGAAATACCTTGCAATAGAATTGATGAAGACTGTGATGGAAGAGATATATGCATCGACAAAGATATGCGAGTTTTTTACACTTTTGATTCAAATGGTGTGGTAATTTATGATGTTTCAAAGCATATGGATGCAAATATGATAAATGTTAATTTTGTAACTGGAAAATATGGAAAAGCCGCATATCTTAATGGCGTTAATTCTTATTTTCAGTCTGTTTCACCTAATTTATTAAAAAATGTATTTCCTTCTACTGGAAGATGGAGTTTTAGCATCTATATTAAGCCTAACAGAATAAATTCAGGAATTTCTCCAGTTATTTCGCAGACAGAGAGTTTTGATTCGAGAATACTTAATTCCTCTTTTAGATTAAGTGAGGAGTCCGGAAGATGGATTTTGAGAGTTGGCAAAGAAGAACTTTGATAATTTTATATTGGAAAAATTAGCTGACAATTGGGGAAAAGTTAAGGGAGGAAAAATATCGCCTGGAAGAACAAAAGACATTAAGCTTCCAGAGATTTCAAAAAATTTAGCAGAATTTTATGGAATTATGTTGGGAGATGGAAATTTAAATAAAACCAAAGGTTATAAATTAGGAACTTATTCAGTAAGGATAGTTGGAGACAAGAGATTTGATTCGGATTATCTTATTTTATATGTCAAACCTTTAATTGAACAACTTTTTAACATCAAAGTAAGAGCTGGTATTTTTAAAAATACAAATGCTATGTTTATTGAGGCTCATAGCTTAAAGCTTGTTGAATTTTTAGAAAGATTGGGGTTTATTCCCGGAAATAAAATAAAAAATAAACTAAGAATACCTACTTGGATTTTTTATGATATTAGTCTATTAAGAGTTTGTTTGAGGGGTCTGTTTGATACAGATGGCACAATTTTCAGGATGTCAAATCAAGATCCTAATTTATTACGAATTGGATTTTCGAATGCTAACTCTTTGTTAATAAAAGATGTTACGCGGGGACTAAGTAGCTTTGGCTTTAAATGGCATATCTCAAAAAACAATAGAAATGTTTATATTTCTAGAAAAAATGATGTGGAAAGATATTTAAATGAAATAGGGTTCAAAAATAAGAAACATCTTGATAGAATTAAGATGTTCAGAGCCCCGTAGTATAGCGGTCAATTTCTTCTGTTTTACAGAAGGAGACTAGGTATATTGGCCTCTGGTCAGAAATCATCAGATTTTCTAGGCGAGAAAGCCGGTGACCCAGGTTCGAATCCTGGCGGGGCTATTTTCTCTTAAAAGTAGCTCTATCTATATTTCCTGTTACTATTAAGGGAGTTCTGGCAGGAGGAGAGCCTAGCTCTTTCAATGCCGCTTCTCCAAATAGAATTCTATCTGCATCATCTAGGACAACAAATTCAATTCTTCTGCAAAAGCTCTGCCTTTTTTCATCTTCTGCAGGAAGAGAAGATATGCCTTCTGCTGCCAGCACCTTAGTATATGTTTCTTCTGGAAGCACATCTATCTGATTATTGTGAGGATATAGATAAAAAGTTCTTGTTCCAAATTGTCTAATCAGTTTTGAAGGCAGGGATGCTCTTCTTTTTCTATCAATATTTACTTCATAGCTTCCTGATAAAGTTCTCATCCTCTCTTTTATTAGATAGGGTTTAAAAACCTATCTTGATAATTATACTCGGGCCCCTATAGTATAGTAGCCAAGTACTCGGCCTTCTCGAGGCTGAAACCTGGGTGCGAATCCCAGTGGGGGCATTTCTTACTATGAAAAGTAAAATAGAGCTTCTTGCCCCTGCAGGTGATTTTAGAAGCCTGATTGCTGCTGTAAAAGCAGGATGTGATTCTGTTTATCTTGGCATAAAGGGATGGAATATGAGAGATAATGCTAGAAATTTCGAAATTTCTGATCTAGCTAAGATAAGAAAGATGATTGGAGATAAGAAGTTATATCTAACATTAAATACTATTATTTATGATTCTGAGCTAGGAAAAATAGAGAAAATAATTAAGAAGGCAAAAAAGTATATTGATGCGGTTATTTGCTGGGACTTATCTGTAATAGAGTTGTGCAAAAAATATAAGATTCCTGTTCATATTTCTACCCAGGCAAGTGTTGCTAATTCAGAAGCTGCAAAATTCTATAAGAGAATGGGTGCAGAAAGAATTGTTCTTGCTAGAGAGCTAAACTTAAAGCAGATAAAGAAGATATCTAAGATAATTGACACAGAGGTATTTGCTCACGGAGCTTTATGTGTCTCAGAATCAGGCAGATGCTTTACAAGTCAATTTTTACATTGCAAGTCTGCTAATAAAGGCGAGTGCAAACAGCCTTGCAGAAAGAGCTATATTGTAAGAGATGAGCTGGGAAATGAGCTGAAAGTTGAGAATTCAAGAATTTTCTCTGCAAAGGATTTATGTACCCTTCCTTTTCTAGAAAAAATAAAAAGAGCAGGAGTTAGAGCAATAAAGATTGAAGGCAGGAATAGGGAGCCAGAGTATGTTCATAGTGTTGTTTCGGTTTATAGAAATGCCCTAGATAAGAAGTTGAGCAGGGAAGAAATTAAATCAGGGACACAAGAGCTGGAAAAGGTTTACAATAGGGAGTTTAGCTCTGGATTTTATCTGCGACATCCTGGGCCAGATGACTTTACAAAAGATGATAGTGGAAGCCAGAAAGAGACAAAGAAGTTTGTAGCTACAATAAAGCACTATTGGAAAAAAATTAATGTGGCCAGAGTTTATATTAATGCTGACAAACTCTCTGTTGGAGATGAAATAATTGTTTCTGGAACTACTACTTTTTTTAAGATGAAGATTGATGATATGGAGATAAATCATAAGAAAGTGCAATCTGTAGAAAGAGGCAGGGAAGTCGGAATTAAGATGCCCCTAGCAAGAGAGGGAGATGAGATTTATCTTGTTAAAAGGCGTGCATAATTTCTTTTATCTCTTCTAAGCTTCTGGCTTTTACTATTTCTAACCTTAATTTTTTTGCATTTGGCTTTTTTCTTGTGAAAGCCAGAGCCTGAGTCTTAATCTGAGAATAAGGGGGCTTGTATTTTTTTGCAAGTTTGAGATATTCTGTAAAAGGATTTTTAATTTCTTTTTTTCCTGCTATTCTAGCAAAAATATTTGGATCTCCAATTGCTTCTCTTGCTATCATAAGGAAGTCAAATGTTTCTAGCAATTCCTTATAATTTTTTTCATTTACATCTCCAGAATAAATTATTGGAAGCTTGCTTTTTTTCTTAATTTGCCTTGCAAAATCTAAATCAGCCTCTCCTGAATATCCTTGTTCTGCTGTTCTTGGATGAATGCAGATAGCAGAGCAGTATTTTTCAGCTAGCTTTACTATTTTGCCTGCTTCTTTGCTCTTTCTTATCTTTATTGTTAAGGGAATCTTTGTATTATCCTTAATTTCTTTTAGAATCTTTTCTATTATCTTAAAATCTTTTAGAAATACTCCAACTCCTACTTTTTTTGCGATTTTACTAGGACAGCCAAGGTTAAAATCAAATGAGCTGGCTTTATTTTCATATCTTTTTATAAAATTCTTTAAATTTTTAGTAGAATTGGTACATATTTGGATTGCTGGCTTATCTTCTAAATCTATTGGATTTGGATTTAAAGGAGAAATCATTCCAGTATAGACTAATCCTGCTCCTGCTTGCTTGCATAATATTCTAAATGCAATATCATTATATTCTAGCATCGGAGCTAGGAAGATTCTATTTTCTAGCCTTATACTGCCAATTTTACATTCTTTTGTCATATCTGTCTAGAGAGAAAGATTTTTATATTATAAAGCTATTTATTCTTTATAAAAGAGAGAAAAATGAACCTAATAATAATTGCAATCTTGGCAATACTCGCAATATATGTATCTAAAGCTCATCATCTTAAACAGAAGTTTACAATAGTTGCGGTAATTGTCTTACTCATGCTTGTCTATGTTAGCTATTCAAGTGTTACTAAGGGATATGATTTAGACTATAAAAGCATTTCTGGATTTGAGAAGGGAGCTAAATTATATTTTTCATGGCTTGGACATGCTTTTGGGAATTTTAAAGTTTTAACAGGAAATGCTGTTAAGATGGATTGGGATTTGGATAAAAATTCCACTGCAAAAAAATGAAGATTTATATGATTATTGTTATTTTTCTCTTTATAGGAGTATTTTTTATAATATCACAGCATCATCTTAATGTTTCTGATAGCAAGGATTTAACAGCATTTGCATCTTATTATGGAGAGTGGCTTGGAAATACTTTTCATAATTCTGTAAGAACTGCTGGATATGCTGTAAAGCTAGATTGGCTGCCTAAGAATTCTTCTTAGAATCTTAGATAGATTTTTATAATACTTATTCTCAGTTTTAATATTACTCGCAACTCCATCAGCAATACAAATATTTACTTCTGATGAAGTTGCTCGCCTCCATAGCTCAGTCGGTGGAGCGTTACCTTGGTAAGGTAAAGGCCCCGAGTTCAATCCTCGGTGGAGGCTTATGGCAGAAGAAAGAGTTCATAGCGGCGGAAATATTGATATTGTTCATAGCAGAGATTATAAGCTTGATGAACAAAGAGAAGATGCTATAAAGCAAGCTTATCAAAGGGTAGATGAGAGGAAGAGAAGAAATAGAATTCTCTTGATTACAGCAATTTTAATACTAATTCTTGGAATAGGGGCATATCTAATCTTTAAATAGTTGTTCTGTAATATAGATTTGTTTATAAACAAAAAGATAGCAATTAGAGTATGGGAAAAGCTCCAATTGATGCAAGAGATATGAAAGACATGAAGATGGTTGTTGAGAGTCATTACTCTCATCAAGAAGATGCAAATCTAGCAGTAGTTTTACAAGTTATTCCGCAAGTTAGATATGTAAGAGTTGCTGAGATGATTAGAATTCTTGGAGAGGCAGATCCTGCTAGAAGTATTGGTCATGTGACAGATACAAAGCCGAGATATTATACTTTTGAGGGAGAGTGCTATTTATTAAGAAACGGTGTTGCTCAAGTTGGATTGGCAAGAACTGTAAGCCAGGAACTTCCTATGATAAGATTATTTGCAAATTCTATGAGAGAAAGTGAGGATTTGCACAGAGAGCTTGGATTATAGGCTGAGATTAGATTTTTAAGCCCTGGATTTCTTAGTATTTTATTATGAAAACACTATCAGAAATAAATGAAGAATATGATCTGGAGCTAGAAAGGATTGTAAAAGAGATAGAGAAGAATAAGGCAAAAAGAGTGCTTCTTCAGTTTCCCGATGGGATGAAGCCGTATTCTAATGCTGTTGTAGAATATCTGGAAGGAAAGACTGAAGCAGAACTTTTCATATGGATGGGAAGCTGTTTTGGAGCTTGCGATACTCCAGATATTAAAGAGATAGATCTGCTTATCCAGTTTGGACACTCGTCTTGGAAGAGCTAGAGACTGCAAGCTCTCCTTCGTCATAGCAATTAAAGCAAGTTGAATCACAGAAATCCCCTCTTTTTGTATGATATGCCCTACTTTTAATAATTGATTTTCCACAATCAAGACATTTTGCAACATCTTGCTCATCAAATTCTACTTTTATTTTGTATCTTCCTGATTCTCTAGTTATTTGAATACTGGCTTTTGCTTCATAATCTCTTGCTGGCTCTTGTTCTGCTGCAAATTTTGCAACTTCCTCACTTCTTACAGATAATACTTCTTCCAGATTAACTGTGCCAAAATTACATAAAGTAATAAGAATATTTTCTAGCTGGTCTCTTGAGATTTCTGCACTCTTTCTTAATGTTCCATAAACATATCCGTGGTCATCTAATGAATGCTCTGCAACTAGAAAAAATCTTCTGTCTCTGTGCTCTAATCTGTAGCTTGCTTTTTCATTACCATCCTCGAATATTTTATCCATTAGTTCCTCTTAGCTGATAAGCTTTGTAATCTTCAGCTTGGATTCTTGGAAAATTGAGCAAGTTTTTTACAACAAACATTTGTGCATAAAGCGCTGCTTTATCAAATGAAAATCTTTCTGCATAGTGAACTAGAGCTGCTGCAAAAAAATCTCCTGCTCCTGTTTTTCTTGTTCCAAAAAAGAGCATCTGCTTTCTTATCTTTTCTTCAACTCTTGGAAGAGTTGCACATTTTATAATTCCATTTCCGTTATGATAGACAATTCCATCTTCTCCTAGTGTAACAACAACTCTTCTGGCTCCTAATCTTTTAAGTCTGGCAATAATCTCCTGCATATTTCCGCTTGTTCTTGATGTAGATGTGTCTTTGAGGATATAGGCCTCTTCTATATCAATTATTGCTGTTGATTGATCTAGAATTCTGCTTTCTGAAAGTTCTTCTAGGCTTAAATTCTTTGTAACAACTATATATTTTCTGCCTCTAAAGCTTTGCATAGCCCCTGCAAGCTGATAATTTGCTATGCTATTTACAAGCAGGACATCTAGTCTTGAAACTCTTTTAGAAAGTCTTTGCAGCTCAAAATCTGACAGCTGGAGAGTTCTATCATGCCTTTCTGTTTTAACTATTGCGCGCTCTCCTGCAAGCTCTAAAACTAGAGAGTGGGCAATTCTAGAATCTCCAAAGAAATAAGTTATTCTGGGATCTGTTGCAAGAGGCATTTTTGGCTTTTGAGATAAATCATGATACTCAAAACAGTCTCGAGAGTTAAATTTTAGTAAAGCTAGTAGAGAATTATAAGCTCCTCCGCCTATTCTAATTAGTGTTGGTTGGCTAATTGAGTCTATTATGGATTTAGCATCTCTGACTGTTAGCTTTTGACCAGGACTTACTTTTATCTCCTGCCTTTGCAAGTCAGACATTACTCTTTCTACATCTCTTGTATTCAAGATGTAGTGATCTATTGCTATGTTTCCAACTATGCCGGTTTTCATTTTAAGTCAGATTAGTCAGATGCAGCATACATCTCTGCAATAGTCTGCAATTCCTTTGGATGAAGGCTATCTCTTTCAGGATCGTACATAAATGCCTTGGCTCTAGTAACTTGCTCTACAAATTCCTGAAATCTAGAATAGTTCTCTCTTGTACCTCTTCCTGAAAATTCTCTTGTTGCAAGATAGAGAATTTCTCCGCCTTTTATCCTATGTATGTGTGCTCTATACACACCAGAATTTATTCCCTTTGTCCCAAAAATTGCAATTCTTGCTCGTAAATGCTGGGCTTCATCTGGCTCAATTTGCGCAAAAAATTCTTCAGGAGTATTATCCTGAGAGTCTCTTGCGACATTTTTTCTTGCCATTATAATAATATGAAAAAATTGGATTTATTCCTTGTCCATATCTATTCATTATAGAATATTTTAAGATAAAATGGTATAGAATAGTGTATTCAATGCATATTAGTATAAAACATATATTTTAGGATATACACTATAGTGAATATATTCACAAAACATTTAAATATACAAGCATATATAATTGTGGGACTAGAGGCTTACTTATAATGAAAAAATATAGCATTTTTGCCTCTTTCGCACAAGAGGTGTGCTCAAGATGAAAAGAAAAATCATTAAACAGGGGCATAATACTCTAACAGTGACTCTGCCGTCAGAGTGGGTTAAAAGGTTTAATTTAAGGGCTGGCGAGGAAATCTGTCTGATTGAAAGAGAAAATGGGCTATTTCTAAGTGCTGAGAGGATAGATAAGCCTTCTGAGATAACTATTGATTTTAGAGATTTAGGAAGCAAGTTAATTTGGAAGTATATTTCTACTGCTTATAGAGCAGGATATGATAAAATTACTGTTAAATTCGATCCAAATGCAGAATATGACTCTCCTTACAAGTATTTTGCACACTATATTATTGATCCGATGTATGGAAGTCAGGGGAAGCTAAATCCGCAAGAGTTTTTTCATCAGGTTGCAGATAGATTTATTGGATTTGAAGTTATTGATTATGGTGATGATTTTTGTGTATTAAAGGAGATAGGACAGAGTACAAGCAAGGAGTTTGAAAGTTCTTTAAG
>Ga0233421_10000822_pt1 | contig 12124 bp, 10 predicted proteins | sample Watercolumn_Mata_3_FD_182725 | JGI IMG/M metagenome (GOLD analysis project Ga0233421, IMG submission 182725) | Freshwater microbial communities from Lake Matano, South Sulawesi, Indonesia - Watercolumn_Matano_2014_107_MG | ecosystem: Environmental > Aquatic > Freshwater > Lake | place... | reverse complement strand
TGCTTGACAAGCCGTTCAATATGTTCAGTTCTGGGTTCATTGGGGTGCTCCTTTTTTTGTGGTCTAAGGTAGCACTTGCCTTTCAGTTACTCATTCCTCCGAAACACAACTTTTGAAGATAACTCCGCAGTAACGTTAAATCTTCTTGGTGATTGTCCGGAATTAGCAATCTCGGAATCTGCATTCTTGGACACGAAGAAATCATTCCAGCACCTCAATCGGCTGTTGCTCTTGGAAGAAAGATTTGACTCGCTGGCTACGAACTTTCTTGAATTCGAGACCATGCTCACCTCAAGAATGCTTCATTTCGAGCGTATTGGCTTTATAGATGGCAACCACCAAATGATGGTACGGCGCGACGCGAATCGCGTACTCATGAATGTTCTTACGTCGGCACGCGCATACATCGATCAGTTACCGCAGATTCTGGACGAAATATTTGGCAAGGAAAATGCAGTTGCACTCCATAGCACCGATCTCCTCAGGAAAGCTTACGACGAGCGACCCGGTTATAGAATCTTCGAGGCTCTACGAAATCACACTCAACACTCCGGGTTTCCAGTTCATTTAACCAGCTATGGCACTCACATGATTGGAGATTACCCAAAACTGTTTGCAACCAAGAGCTTTAGTGTGATGACTAAGCCTCAAACACTTGCAGCAGATCAAAAGCTGAAAGCTTCTATCTTGAAGGAGCTTTCTGACATGGGAGAACAAGTCAATCTACGCCCCTTACTTTGCCAGTATATTGCCGGAATTGCTGATGCCCATTATTACGTCCGGTCGGAAGTAACGCCAATTGTTGACGCGGCGTCTTTGTACCTACAAAACCGACTCGGTGAATACATTGCTGCTTATCCGAATGCTGGCTCTCCGTTCGCCTACGCAGTTCATATTAAAGACAAAGAATGGGCAGACAGAGTGCCCCTTGGAACCGGCAATGAGAAGTATCTGGAATATCTACGATCGATAAACGTACATCTCAATCATGCGGACAATCACTTTCTTATTGGCGATGTACCCGAAGAGACTTGACGACTCGATCCGCCCGAGCGCCTCGGAGGCGAAACTCAAACGTCAGGCCAGTTATAAATTCAATGAATGATCCGAAATACATTAAAGGAACTGAATCATCGCACCCATCCATCCCCCACCCCATAACGCCGAAAGCCGGACTCATCGCCCGGCTTTCGCATCAATCCCCAACAAATCCAATCCAACCTCACTCCAGCGTGAGATCGATGGTTCTTCTGGTCATATCGACTTCGTGCACCTTTACTTTCAGGCGCTGACCGATTTGCAGTTTCCGTTTTTTGCGTTTGCCGATGAGTGAGTAGGTAGCCTCATCGTATTCATAATAGTCATCCTTGAGGTTGCGCATGTGCACCAGGCCCTCGATGGCGAAATCGACCATCCGCACGTAGATACCGTACTCGGTCGCGCCGGTGATGACGCCTGCGTAGGTGTTGCCGAGATGGGCCGACATGTACTCGACCTGCTTGAGCTTGATCGACTCGCGCTCCGCTTCGGTGGCGATCTTCTCGCGCTCGTTGGAAATCTGGCAGACCGAGCCGAGCGTGCTGGTGATCGCGGAAATGCGCTCCGGCGAAAGCTTCTTGCGCTTCTTGCGCGCGCCCTCGTACTCGAACAGCATCCGATGCACCAGGAGATCGGGATAGCGGCGGATCGGCGAGGTGAAGTGCGTGTAGTGTTCGAAGCCAAGGCCGAAGTGGCCGTCGTTCGACGGCGAGTAGACCGCCTTCGACATGGAGCGCAGCACCAGCTCGTTGACGAGGAACTCCACGTTGGTGCCATGCACCTTCTGCAGCAGCTCGCGCAGCGCTTTGGACGACACCGTGGCGCTCTCCTTGCCCTTGCGGTCGAGCTTGAGGTCGAAGCCGATCTTGCGCACGAAGTTGGCCAGCACCGTGACCCGCTCCATCTGCGGCGCGCCGTGCACGCGGTAGATCACCGGATGCGGTGCTTTCTCGTTCTGTCCGAACTTCGCCGTCAGGTACGCGGCCACCGTGCGGTTGGCCAGCAGCATGAACTCCTCGATCAGGCGGTGGCTGTCGAGCCGCTCCTTCTTGATCACCTCGATCGGCTCGCCTTTACTGCCGAGCCTGAAGCGCACCTCCTCGGTCTCGAAGTCAAGACCGCCCGACTCCATGCGCTGGGCGCGAAGGGTCTTGCTGAGGCTTTCGAGCACTTGCAGCTCTGCGAGATAGTCGCCCTTGCCCGCATCGAGAATCTGCTGCACATCCTCGTAGGTGAAGCGGCGCTTCGAGTGGATGACGGTTTTGTGGAACTCGTACTTCCTGACCTCGCCGCTGTCGGTGATGTTGAAGAAGACCGAGAAGGCCATACGATCCACGCCGGGATTGAGGCTGCACACCTTTTCGGAGAGGCGCGACGGCAGCATCGGAATCACGCGGTCAACCAGGTACACCGAGGTGGCCCGCTTGTGCGCCTCCCTGTCGAGCGACGAACCCTCCGGCACGTAATGAGAAACGTCGGCGATGTGCACGCCCACGCGGTAGTTGCCCTTCGAAAGCTTCTCGATGGAGAGCGCGTCGTCGAAATCCTTCGCATCGACCGGATCGATGGTGAACACCACCTTGTCGCGAATGTCGAGACGATCCTCGAGATCGGCGTCGGTAATCTCTTCGCGGATATTCTCGGCGAAGTCGAGCAGCTCCGCGTCGAAGGTCTCATCGATGCCGAGGCCGCGCGCGATGGCACTCACCTCAACCTGCGACTCACCTGCCGCGCCGAGAATTTCGATCACCCTGGCCTGGATCGTGCCGTTCTTGATGAACTCCAGATCGCCGACGAGCACCTTGTCGCCAGCCTTCGCCTTTTTTGCAGCCTTGAGAGGAATGTGGATTTCGGGCAGAAGCTTGCGCTGGTCGGGCTTGAGCAGGAAGCGGCGGTTCTCTCGGTGCAGCGTGCCGACCACGGTCACGAGCCGGCGCTCGATCACGTTGACGACCAGACCTTCGCAGCGCTGGTGCGGCGACTGGCGCGACATGTAGGTTTCGGGCACCTTGGTCACAAGCACTTCGACCTGGTCAAGATGCAGCGCTTCGCCAAGCAAGTCGGCACCAATAAAGATATCGTCGTCGAACCCTTCGACATCCACGAAGCCGTAGCCGTTCGGATGGGTCGTCAGTTTGCCGGTATAGGTCTGATCGACCTTGTAGCGCTCCTTGCCAGGCTGCGGAAAGTGAGGTCCCTCGATGAGGTGCTCCTCGTAAGTATCGGCCTCGAAACCGGCCCAGCCATAGCAGCGGTCGCTGTCCTTGTCGATGACACCATCCTCCTGCAACTTGTGCAGGACATACCAGAATCCCGGAAGCTGCCGCGATTCGCCGTAGCCCATCTTCCTGGCCAGGTCGACCGAGCGAAACCGCTCGCCCTCGTGATCGGTCAGGAATGAAATGATCTCCGCGCCAAGCGAGGTTTCACCGCGCCGGAAAAGAAATTCATTGATGAGAATATGATCGTTCGCCCACACCTTTTCGGCGCCGTCCGGACGGGACGACCTGTTTTTCCTTTTCTTCGGGGGACGTGTTTTGGAACTCTTGTGTTGTCTTGCCACTCAGTTACAATTGAAAGATTGGTACAGATATATTCACGATGTCATGGGTATAACTCGCCTGTTCGTCACACTCCAGAACACGAAACGCCATCGCGCCAATACTGCTGACATGAATGGAAGTTACGAACTTTGCCCGGCATTGCTGCCTGGCACTCTCGGCCTTTTGCCTGGCCCGGCAGGAACGGGATTGAAAAACAGGCTTTGAATTTAATAAATAAGCATCGTTTTCCGATACATTTATTCTCTACGCGCTACGTGAACCATACGCTCAGCATCGTCGCCGCCATCATCGCAATTCGTGTCTGGTCAGGAGCAAACCCGGAATCATGGGAATCCAGACGGTAAAACCCCGCAGCAGCAACGTAGCCGTTAGCGCGGTTTCGAACCTCGCACCCAGGCTCACCAGCAATCCGGCGCAGGTCAGTTCGAAAGAACCGAGCCCCAGCGGAATCAGGCTGATCGTGGCAACAATCGTGGCGACAACAAAAGCGGAAAAGGCAAGCCAGATGCCGGTCGGCTCCCCCAGCGCAGAGAACATCGCCCAAAGCGTCGCGGCGTCAAGCGTGAAGATCGCCACCTGATACAGAGTGGCTTCCAGGAGCAGTCCCGGCTTGCGAAGCATATCGTCCGGCACATCGTGAAATGTCTCAACGACTGCCGAGATCACCGGCAGTCGCGTCTGCCACATTGGCAAATCATTTCGCCCGGCACCGCCCCGCGTCAAAAGAAGAATCGCGCCCGGCATGGCGATCACCGGCCTTCACAGTTTTTCGACACTGCCGGGATCAGAGAAGTTTATAGGCAGTCTAATCATCTTCCGACGATTTCGATTCACGCATTCGTCCCTGGTGATGGCTTTTTTCCCCATGCACTCCATGCGCCCGTTTCAATATTGGAATCTGAGAATCGCTTTGGCAATAAAAGAATGAAAATCGAGCTGTTTATGCTGTTTTCATTTTTGGAAATAGCGATCACCGTTATAGATGTAAAGACATAGCAGGCATATCGGTTTTCCTGCCGGAACCATAACAATTGTTGACTCACAAATCACTGCACGACACACTTCAATGGTGATGCGAGAAACCAATAAACAATTGTTATCAAAGCATTTAACAGGAAAATAAGTTTTGCAACGTTTTCAATGTCACGCTATATTGGCGTTTTCTGCCCTTGGTGAATACATGGCAGACCTACATCCCTTATCCAGCTTTCATACTGTTTCCATCAAGGAAATTTCGGCATTAACCATCTGTCTGAAGGGGAATTTTTATGCATAAAAAAATCGTCACACGGCGTCAGTTTCTGAAAGCGGCAGGCATTATCTGCGGCATGTCCCTGCTCCGTCCTATCTGGAGCCTGGCCACGTCGTCCGCATCGGAAGGTGCGGCGGGACAGGATCAACAACCTGGGTACCGAGTATCTGCAACTTCTGCTCTTCGTTCTGCGACATCAAGGTGCAGACCAGAGAGAGTGATGGCGTGCGCCGGATTGTCAAGATCGACGGTAATCCCGAAAGCCCGCTGAATCGCGGACGCATCTGCGCTCGCGGCCAGGCCGGACTGCGCCAGACCTACGATCCCGACCGCCTCAAGCAGCCTCTGATCCGCGTGGCGGGCAGCAGGCGCGGAGAGTGGAACTTCCGCGCGGCCACCTGGGACGAGGCCTTCAGCTACATCGTCAGCCGCCTCGAGAAAGTCAACCCGTGGGAAACAAGCCTCATCGGCGGATGGACGGCCTGCGTATCCTACATGCACTTCAGCCTTCCCTTCTGCCAGACCATGCAGATTCCCAACATCGTGGCCTCGCCTTTACAGCACTGCGTCACGGCGGGATACCTCGGTACCGACCTCGTAACGGGCAACTTCAACGTGCACGACGAAGTGCTGGCCGACTTCGAGAACGCCCGCTACATCCTTTTCAGTCTGAACAACGCCTCGGTCGCCGCAATTTCGACCGCCCGAGCCGTGCGCTTCGGACAGGCGAAAAAGAACGGCGCAAAGGTAGTCTGCCTCGATCCGCGCATGGGCGAACTCGCATCCAAGGCCGACGAGTGGATTCCGGTCAAGCCCGGCACCGACCACGCCTTCTTTCTGGCGATGCTGCACACCCTGCTCCGCGAAAAGCTCTACGACACCGATTTCGTCTCGAAGCACACCAACGCTCCCTTCCTCACCTACCGGGACGAGAATGGTGCGGTGCATCTGGCCGCCGATTCAGGCAAGGATGGAAAGCCGTCGAAATATTATGTGTACGACGCCATCAGCGGTGGCGTCCGCGCCGTTCCGGCATACACGAACAGCAACGAGAAGGCCGAGGGCGGTGGTCGCATCTAGCCCGCGCTCAACGCTCCGGCAGGCCTCTCGTGGAATGGCCGTAACGTGACGACCGTATTCGACCACTTCATTGAGAAGTCCGGGCCGTTCACGCCAGACTGGGCCGCCAGGATCACCGACGTGCCTGCCGAGACGATCCGGCGCATCGCCATCGAGTTCGGTCAGGCACGGCCAGCAATGGTCGATCCCGGCTGGATGGGAGCGCGATACCACCACCTCATCGGCCAGCGCCGCTTGCAGGCGATCATCCAGACGCTGGTCGGTGGCATCGACAAACCGGGTGGCTGGCTGATGAACGGCGAGTACCACCACCGCTCCGAAAAAGCATGGCACAACATGCAGCAGGGCGGCGAACAGCACGGGCCTCCGGTCGAGCGCCCCGGCATGGGCTTCGCCTACGGCCTGCTCGATATCTTCGCCAACCCGGCGGCGTGGGAGCACGGCAAGCCCGGCTTCTCGTTCGTCTGGGCGATGGAGCAGCAGAAGGCCGGCAAACCCTCGGCCTTCCTGCCCGCGATGGCCGACACCGGCCTCTACGAAGCGGTCAAAGGCGAGCTGACCTTCAACGGAGAGCCTTACCGGATGAAAGCCCTCATCATGAACGCCGCCAATCCGGTCCGCCACTACTTCCCTGCCAAACGGTGGGAAAAAATGCTTTCGAGCCCGAACCTCGACCTCGTCGTGGCAATCGACGTGCTGCCATCCGACTCGACTCTTTACGCTGACGTAATTCTGCCAAACCACACCTATCTCGAACGCAACGAGCCGCTGCTCTACCCGCTCGGCCCCGAAACCGGCATCGGCTACACGACGCGCCTGCGGGCCATCGAGCCGCTCTACGACACACGCGATACGACCGACATTCTTTGCGAGATCGCCCGCCGCATGGGCAAGCTGGAGCCGTATCTGGAGGGCATCGCCGAGTACGCGGGCCTGGATCCGCAGGTTCTGCGGAGTGAAGTCGCCGCCGCGCAATCAGCCCGGAAGCCGCTCAACGAGGCGTTTATCAAAACAGCTTATGTGGCGATGGGCAAGTTCTCCGGCACCATGACGGGCAGGAAGATGAGCGCGGCGGAGGTCGAAGCCGTCATCAGGGAAAAGGGGCTCCTGATGCTCAAGGATGCCCGAGAGGTGGTCGAGGAGATGAACCTGCCTCGCAAGCTCCCCGTGCCGACCATGTCGGGGCGGCTGGAGCTGTTCAGCCCGATTCTCGAATCGTTTGCACGGCAGGCAGGCCAGCAGCCACTCTTCAACCCGGTGCTCGGCTACGTGCCACGCATGGTGACAGACCAGGGCGACAAGAACGATCTCGGCGCGAACGAATTCTACTTCACCTACGGCAAGGTACCGGTGGTGTTGCACGCATCGACCAACAACAACGAGCTGCTCGCCGCGGTCACAGAGCCAAAAAAAGGACAGTTCATGGGGCTGTGGATAAACGCCTCGAAGGCAAGATCGCTCGGCCTCTCGAACGGCCAGGAGGTCGAAGTCACCAACCTGCGCTACGGCCCGAAGGTGAAAGCCACGCTCTTCACAACCGAAATGATCCGTCCCGACACAGTCTTCCTGCCCTCGGCCTATGGCAGTAGGAACAAGAAACTCAGCATCGCCGGAGGCAAAGGTACCGCGCTGAACGAGCTGATGCCTTACAGCATCGAGCCGATTGCGGCATCGTTCATGTCGCAGGAGTTCACGGTCAGCGTCCGGCCAGTCAATAGTTAAATGAAGGAGTAAATATCTATGGCCCGTTATGGAATGGTAATGGATATGCGTACCTGCGTCGGCTGTCAGGCCTGCATGGCGGCGTGTTCGACCGAAAACCAGACGCCGTTCTGGAGCGAGAAGTTCCGGACACATGTAGAGGACAAGGAGACAGGAACCTTTCCCGATGTTCGCCGGGTGCAGCTTCCGCGCCTCTGCATGCACTGCGAAAACACCCCGTGTCTGTCGGCCTGCCCAACCGGCGCGACGCACATGGATAAAAACGGCATCGTGCTGGTCAATTACGACCGCTGCATCGGCTGTTACGCCTGCTGCATCGCCTGCCCCTACGACGCCCGCTACGCCTACGACGGCGAGGATGTCAGCAGAGAGCGCGAGCTGTACGGCAAGCTGGTCTCGCACGAGGTACCGCATGTGGACAAGTGCACCTTCTGCGTGCAGCGCCTGAACGAAAAACTCGAACCGGCCTGCGTCGCCACCTGCCCGACCCACACGCGCATTTTCGGCGACCTCGACGACCGCAAGAGCGAGGTGCACAAGCTCGCTCTCAGCGGCAAGGCGCAGGCGCTGAACCAGGGCCTCGGCACCGCTCCGAAAGTATTCTACATCCCATCATAAAGGAGGGCACTCATTATGACCTTTGTACATCAGGAAGTATGGCACTGGCAGATCGCAACCTACCTGTTTCTGGGCGGTCTGGGCGGCGCTACCTTCGCCATCAGCGCGGTGCTGCACCTCTTCGAAGGGTGCGACCGCAAAATGCTCTCCGTGGCTGTCATGTCGTCGATAGCGTTTCTGGTCATCGGCACCGTGTTCCTGCTCGCCGACATGCTCCAGCCGCTGAAAGCGATCTACGCCCTGACCAATCCGCGATCGTGGATTTTCTGGGGCGTCGTTTTCATCAATTTCTACTTCATCGCAGCCATCGCGTACGTGATTCCGCTGCTCGAAGAGTGGCCGATGCTTCAGCCGATCATTCAGAAAATCCCCGCGCCGATTCTTGGTCTGCTTGAACGCTTCAACAAGCTGGTCGCCCTCGGCGGCTCGGCAGCCGGATTCCTCGTTGCGATCTACACCGGCCTGTTGATCTCGGCAGCTCCGGCGATCAACTTCTGGAACACCCCTGCCCTGCCGCTGCTCTTCGTCATTTCGGGATTCTCGACCGGCGCGGCGTTTCTGCTGCTGCTCTCGATGCTGTCGAGTAATCCGGGGGCACACGCCATCTCCGCCAAGCTCGAACAGCTCGACGCCATGCTGATCGTCACCGAGCTGATCATCCTCGGCGCCTACTTCAACTTCGCCATGTTCCTGCCCACCGGTGCGCGCGCCTCGGCGGAGTTTCTGTTCCACAGCCCGGTCTTTATCGTCGGCTTTTTCGTCACCGGCCTTCTGGTACCGCTCATCATCGAAACCTGGGGCATCTTCTTCAGCGGCCATTCGGAGGGGAAAAAATCGGGCCTGCCGATTATTCTGGCCAGCGCTCTCGTGCTCGTCGGCGGCTACCTCCTGCGTATCTACGTACTCAAAGCCGGCATGTTCCAGTACCCCTGGTAAGCCAGCCAGAACCAGAAAATCCCGACGCCCGGTATCCAAAAACGGAATGCCGGGCGTCCAACGTTTGACCAGTCATGACAACGCCACTCCAGAAAGCATTCCTTTACAAATTCCTCAGCCGCTGCCTTGCCTGGCCGAACGAGGCGTTCATCCCCGCCCTGCGCGAGGCGATGGAAAAGATCGACGCACATTGCGACGAGCTGCCCGACCTTGTCGTCGCCTTCGAAAGGGATGATGCCGAGACGTTACAGGCCGAGTACACGCGCCTCTTCCTCAACGGCTACCCGCGCACCGTGTGCCCGCCCTACGAATCGGTCTACCTCGAACAGCGGATGCACGGCGAAGCCACCCTCGCCGTTGCCGCCAAATACGCCGAATGGGAGATATCGGTCGAACCCGGCCTGATCGACCACCTCGCCACCGAACTCGAATTCCTCGCCTTCCTCGCCTCCGCCGAATCCCTCGACAACGCCATAAGCGCCGAAGCCCGGAAAACCTCGGACGCATTTATGCAGCAGAACATAAGACGCTGGACGCCGCAGTTTGTCGCCGATCTGAAAGCCGGTGCAACAATGGATTGCTACCGGATGGTTGGTGAGGTGATGGAGGTCGTGCTGGCTGGAGTGTGCGGGAAAGACAGCGCATTCAGCGAATGATGGAGCCTGATGGCAGCAATGCAATCATCTGAACAGCTCGGCCGGATCGACTTGCAGGAACTCCTGCCACGGAATGCCGGAATTGCCGACAAGCAGCACCTTTTTCGGATCGAACAATCGCCGGAACAACTCCATGCCACTCAGTCCTCGTGCACGGCTGCTTTTGATCTCAAGCCCGATGACTTCGTTCCGGTACTCCAGAACGAAATCGACTTCATGATTGCCCTGCCGCCAGTAAAACAGCTTCAGTGCCCCGCTCCGGGCGCAGTTCAGCAGGTGCGCCCCAATCGCCGATTCCACCCATCGCCCCCACAGTTCGGGATTCTCCCTGACCTGCACGAACGGCAATGGTTGATGCGCGCTCTGCAACGCCATGTTGTACACCTGAAATTTCGGACTCGATGCCCGCTGCCGCACCTGCTGGTTGCTGAACTTTTCAAGCCCGGCAAGCAGTCCCGCCGTATCGAGCAGGTGCAGGTAATGGGCAAGCGTCGTGGTGTTCCCCGCATCCTGAAGTTGCCCGAGCATTTTGGTAAAGGAGAGAATCTGCCCTGAATAGCCGCATCCAAGCTCGAACAGGCGCTTCATGAGCGCGGGCTTGTCCACTCTGGTCAGCATGAGAATATCTTTGGAAATGTTCGTCTCGACCAGCGAGTCGGTTACATACCGCGCCCATCGATCTTCATCGTCGATGAGCGTTGCCGCGCCGGGATAGCCGCCAAACCAGACATACTGTTCCGGAGTGAAGCCGAATGCCTGATGCATCTCCGGGTAAGACCAGTGACCGAGCGGGATGATTTCAAAACGCCCGGCAAGAGACTCCGTAAGCCCCTGTTGCAGAAGCAGGCGGGATGAACCGAGGAGGATCACTTTGAGATTCCGATTGCTGGCGGTATCGGCATCCCACTCCTTTTTCACCGTTTCGCTCCAGTTGCCGATTTTCTGTATCTCATCGATCACCAGAATTCCATCGTTTCCTTCTGACCGCTCAAGTATAAGCCGAGCGACCTCCCACTGCTGGCTGATCCAGCTCGTTTGGCCAGCCGGAACAAGATCGGCAGCCACGAAATGAACCGGCATCCGGCACTGATCGACGAACTGCCGAACAAGCGTCGTTTTACCAACCTGCCGAGGTCCGGCAATCACCTGAATAAACCGTCGCGGCTCCGCTTCAACCCTTTTGGTCAGAATGGCTTTCTGTGAACGTTCGATCATCCGGCTCACTCCTTTTTCTGTTGAGTAAATTTACTCAATACTCTGAGTAAAATAAAAATCCATAGCATGAAAAGGCAGTAACCGATTTTCCGTTAGTCAGATAGCATTCGATGGATATCTCGTGTTCAAAGAAGCGAAGCGGAATTCAGCGTCGCGGTGCAGGCCGCCTACGCCAATTCGCTCAGCAACACAGTGAGCGAAGAGGCCCGCAACGCCTCGGATGCATTTTCGCGGGATCACCTGTGCCGGTGGGTACCGCAATTTATTGCCGATCTGAAAGCTGGCGCAACGATGGATTCATACCGGATGCTGTGGGAGGTGATAGAGAAGATACTGGCGGAGTAGCGCGGAGAAGGGGGATGCCCCACAAGTCAGCTATAAAATCATTTTGCATTGTTTGCCTCAACTGGCAATCGAGGCCGAAGGTCTAAACTTCCTCCCGAACTGGCAAAAAACGTGTAATGCGGAGGTGTGTGTCCGTGAAACCGCCTAAAGCTCGAACGGATCGTTGACGATCTCTAACGATAGCTCTTTTCGATGTTCATGAAATCCGACTTTTATGTAGTGCAGGTTTACGGCATTGAAAATATCATCACCTTTCTCGGCGGCATGAAGGATGATATGACCTGTATGATGACCCAGTTCTTTTGCCAGATTCCCCCTTTTCCTGAATACGATATTGGTGAAAGACTCCCCCTCCCTGATGCCGATCACCTTGATATCGCCAAGATCGACGATCTTGTCCGGTTCCGAGAGCAGCGACATCTCCTTGCCAATCCAGATACTGATTATTTCGCAGTGAAAAGGGAGATACACCGAGTTGTGAACGGCGAATCCCTTCTCCCCGTTGCGGATAGCGGCAATAAAGCTTTTCATGTTTTTGTTCAATTGACTTTCATCAACTCAGTTATATAAAGGAAGTTCCAGAAATAAAAGAGCGAGAAATCCCTGTAATCTGTTACGATATTATTTTTTACGGGATTTCGATATTTTCTTTCTTGTGACTACTTCGACATGACGGGCATCGAGCACTTCCGGCAGCC
>Ga0233421_10000820_pt1 | contig 12128 bp, 11 predicted proteins | sample Watercolumn_Mata_3_FD_182725 | JGI IMG/M metagenome (GOLD analysis project Ga0233421, IMG submission 182725) | Freshwater microbial communities from Lake Matano, South Sulawesi, Indonesia - Watercolumn_Matano_2014_107_MG | ecosystem: Environmental > Aquatic > Freshwater > Lake | place... | reverse complement strand
CAGATAACAATTCATAATTCAAGTGATACAATTAATACCTGGTTGTATAATGGAACAGCTAATTTGACTTATACAGAAACTGCTTATATAAATCTGACAAATGGAACTTATACTCTTATTGCTTATGCAAATGATACTCATGCAAATTTAAGGACAAATATCTCTATAATTAAAATTGATTCTGTTGCTCCTACTATCTCTGTAGAAGTTCCAGAAGACGGAGAAACTTATGATGATGAGGATATTACCTTTCTACTTTATACAGATGAAACTACAAGTTGGTGCGGATATTCTCTAGATGATGGAGCTAATACAACCATGGATGTTTATAACACAACATTATTTAATATTACAGAGGATAATTTGGATGATGGAGATTATAATGTTACTTTTACCTGCAATGATACTACTGGAAATATAGATACTGCTTTTGTGGAATTTGAAATTGATGCTGTTTCTTCAGGAGATGATTCTGGAGATGACTCTGGAAACCCTGTAACAAACTTCTGGACTCTAACTACAAATGTTAATTCAAGCCAGTTTAGTTCTGGATATTCTACTAATATGTCTTCACATAGCAGGAGCAAGATTGTCATAGAGGGAGCAGATCATTATGTCGGAGTTATCTCTGTCGGAAGCAGGACAGCAACTATAAATATTTCAAGCACTCCTCAGCAAGCTGTTTTGGATATAGGCGAGACCAAAAAGTTTGATGTAGATTCTGATAATAATTATGAATTGAGTGTAACTCTTTTAGGAATAAGCAGCAGCAGAGCAAGCTTGTTGATACAAGCAGCATCTGGAATTGTAAATCCAGTTGCTAATTGCACAGATAGCTGTACTAGCAAGGGATATAATTGCGGAAACTGGACCTTATGCAATAGTTCTGTTAATTGCGGAAGTTGCAACTCAACACAGAGTTGCAGTGCTAATGGAAAATGCGAGACTATTGAAGCAGATGATTCTAACAAGCCAGTTATGAGCTTAAGAACAAAAATATTGTGGATTATCCTAGCTTTAATAATTGTTGTGATAATAGCAATAGCATCAAGGATGTATCTTAGAGGCAGATATTATAAAAAGGGCTGGTAGGAATTCTTTTTGATAGATAGAGATAATATGGAAAATAGTTAATCTATAAATTGGTCTATTTATTTAAAGCTTCAATAATAAGAAGGTAGATATTTTAATCAGATATGGATTAATAATAAGTGTCAAATATTAATAATTATATTATAAAATAGAATTGTATTCTCTATTATATCTAACTTTATAAAGTCGTACTTTATTTTAAGATTATGATTGATATAAAAGAGAAGACTATAGCAGATTTGCACATCCATTCAAAGTATTCAAGAGCTACAAGCAAGAATTTGGATTTTGCCAATCTTGTCAAATATGCAAGAATTAAGGGAATAAATCTTCTTGGGACAGGAGATTTTACTCATCCTGTCTGGCTTCAGGAGATAAAAAAGCTAAGAGAGAGCAAGGGATTATTTTACTATTCTGACTTTGCTTTTGTGCTCTCAGGAGAGATTTCTTTAATTTATACTCAGAATGGCAAGGGAAGAAGAGTTCATCTTGTCTTACTGGCTCCGAGCATAGAAGCTGTTGAGAAAATTAATAGCTATCTTGATACAAAGGGAAGAAGAGATTATGATGGAAGGCCTATCTTCAATATTAGTGCAGAGGAATTTACAAAACAGATGATGCTAATAAGCAGAGAGATAGAACTGATTCCAGCTCATGTCTGGACACCATGGTTTGGGATGTTTGGAAGCATGTCTGGATTTAATAATTTAAAAGAGGCTTTTGGAGAGCAGGAGAAAGAGATTCATGCTATTGAAACTGGAATGAGTTCTGACCCTGAGATGAACTGGCATGTAAGAGAGTTAAATGATAAGAGTATAGTGAGCTTTTCAGATTCGCATAGTTTCTGGCCATTTAGACTTGGCAGAGAAGCTACTATCTTTAATAAAGTGGAAAGCTATGCTGATTTGATAAAAGAGATAAGAGAGAATTCGTTTGTTGGAACAATAGAAACTGATCCTTGTTACGGGAAGTATCATTATGATGGGCACAGATTATGCAAATTTTCGTCTTCTCCTGCAGAGACTAAGAAACTCAATGGATTGTGTCCTGTTTGCGGAAAGAAGCTTACAATAGGAGTTGATAACAGAGTAGAAGAGCTAACAAATCAGAAAATAGAGGAAAATAAAAAGAGAAAAGAGTACTTTAAGCTGCTTCCTTTACACGAGCTTATTGTTTTGGCTAAAAGCACTAGCTTGGCTAGTAAGAAAAGTTGGGATGTCTATAATAATTTTGTTGCAAAATTTGGAAATGAGTTTAATGTTTTATTGCTGGCTGAGAAAAAAGAGATGCTTAAGCAGTTTCCAAATGAATCTTTGCTGATTGATTTAATTTTGAGAAACAGAGAAGGAAAGATAAAGATTAAGCCGGGGTATGATGGAGAATATGGAGAAGCTCTCTTAGAAGAGAAGCAGCAGACTCTTGTCTAGATACTTTTCTTGATTTTTATAAACTTATATCCTGCTTGGGAAGTTTGTTGAGAGCAACACTCTTTTTTTAGAGTGTACTTCCTGCAGATTTTACAAAATTTCATTTTTCCTTGACAGAAAAATCTGCTTTTTCTTTTTTTGCTTTATCTTGAATATCCTGCAGAATTTTCTGCACTTCTAAATTTGCTTTTTTATAATCCTCAGCTTCTACTTTTATTAGAAATCTGCCTGCAGCAAGATAAGTTATTTTATCTGAGGAAAGAATTCTTCTTATAAGATTGATTCCCTCTGGAGAGGATGTTGAAAATAGAAATTCTTTTTTAACCTGGACTTTTTTCTCTTTTTTCTCTCCTAGAATCTTGCAGATTATCTCTGCTTCTTTTTCAGAGAAATACTTTGCAAGTTTTGAGGAGCTTTCCTTGCATTCTTCTATAAATTGTGTGAGCATTCCAGATTCTTTTTTTATTTTTGCAACTAATTCCTGGGCTCGCTCTTTTGCTACCGCTTTAATTATGCTTACGATCTCTTTTTCTTTCTCATATCTTTCTAATACTTCATTCTTTTCTTTTCCTGTAACTCTTCTTAGTGAAAGATGGATGTTGCCTTTATCGTCGATTCTTATGACTTTACATACAATTCTTTTATTTGGCACAACATAATCCCTTAGATTCCTTATTCTTCCAGGGGCTATTTCAGAAACAACAATTGAAGCTGGACCATCATCCTCGATTTTTACAAAGACCGAAGTTCCAACTATTTTATCAACAGTACACAGAACAATGTCTCCTTCTTTTACAGCATTCATCTTAAAACCTCGACAACTTTTGCTCTAATCTTGGCTTTTCCACCGCCTCTCCTAATTAGAGATTTGCTGCATTTTTTGCATTTAACTTTGCAAGTAGCTTTTCCAAATATAATCTGCTGATTGCTGCATTCAGGACATTGTATTTTTACGAATTTGCTTACCATTGAAAAGATAGAAAAAAGCGGTTTATAAGGGTTTTGAATTAATTTTATCTTAATTTTGCTTTTTCAAGTAAGATTCTGACTGCGTCTAGATTTGTTCCATCATATCTTAGTACTTGATGATGAGAATAGTGCTGGTTTTCTTGACTTGCGGGCATTATAACCGTGCCTCTCGGTCTCCATCTAAGCCACCTTTTGATATATCCTGGAAAATCATCTACTAGGACTTTTCCGTAGACCAGCCCTTTATCTCTAGTCATTGTGAAATCAACATCAGGAGCATTTTTTAAAATCCATCTTAGTTTTCCTGCTAAAGCATTCGGATTCGTTCTAGGAGCTTGTGTTAAAATCATAATTCGATAATGCATGATTTGTGCAACTTTTAGTATATCCCATCAAAGCTGCAATTTTGGAAGATTCTCCCACCATTCTACTGATTGCTTGATGGAATTTGCCCTTGCTTTAATATATTCGGGAGCATCATCTCTTATCGGAGAGCTAAAAATTGGCTCATCCGGATTTCTTAATTTTTCTAAATCTGCAGATAATACCGCGTCGTAATCGCATAATGTGCCATCCATATCAAATAATGCTATGTTTTCTATTTCCGACATATTAGATTAGAAGAAATGCTCTTTATAAGAATTATTGTGAGACACTATACTTTTACTATTTGTATTTCCAGCTTATCTTTAAGTCTGTTTAGAAAATCCTGCTCTCTTTCTTTATTTATTAGACAGCCTGCTGCTAGAGCATGACCTCCGCATTCACCGCCTATGTCTTTAATTATGGGTTCTAAAATCTCTCTTACATTTCTTCCAGCTCTTCCTGCGACTCTTGTTGAAACTTTTATTTTTTCCTCTGAATAAGCCATTGTTGTTATTATTGTACCCTCGCCATAAACTGGCGAGTTTGATAAAATTGAGGCAACAGTTCCAATAATTGTGTCTTTTATTTTTTCCTGGGCGTTTATTATAACATAGTCCTTGCCTTCTATCTTGTCTATTCTTGTAACAAGATTTAGAGCAGATATTAGATGCTGCTTGTATTCTAGATATATTTCTTCTGCTCTTTTAGCAGCTTTTTTGCTTCCAAGACAGAATAAGAGAGCAGTATCTGAATATCCTAATCTTGAACAGGCATTTAGTGTTGCTGACAGCTCTCTAGCATCCTGCAATTTGCTGAAAAACTTTACAAGATACAGATTTCCTATTAGCTCTTCTGGATTTTTTCCAATTGTTCTTATCATTATAGAAGTTATCAATCGGGACATCTCCTGATCTGTTAATTCTATTAGAGATTTATATTCCCCATTTTCTTTTTCAATGCCTGCTTCTCTTAAAAGCTCAATAGCACCTTTTGAATTTCCTGTAACTCCTGGAATGTAAAATGAAGAAGAGAATTCCAGAGTTTTGTTTATAGGCCTTGTTGCAGGATAAAATAATAATCCTTTTTTGATTAGTATCTCTGCATCATTTAGCACTTTATTATTAAGCTTGCTTATATTTTTGTCAAGCATGTCTCCTATCATGCCGATAACTGCAAGATTTGCCAAATCTTTGTTTTTTTCGTCTATTGACTTGGAAAATAAGTATGTTAATCCGGCAGCAGAGATTTCTTCCTCATCAAATTCGTGTGGATTGATGAAGTTTATTTTATCTGGAATATCTCCTGGAATCTCGTGATGATCTATAATATAGATGTTTTCTAATTTGTTTAGCTCATTTAGATAAGAAGAAGCTAGGTCTAGGAAGATTGTTACATTTGATGATTTGATTTCTGACAAAATTGAAGGCTCAAACTGTTTTACTATCTTTACAGAGAATGGCTTGTCTAATCTTTCTATTGTTTTTGCCAGTATTGCAGCAGAAGTTATGCCATCTGTATCATGATGAGAGATTATTTCTACTGGCTTGTTTTCTATATCTCTAAGAAACTTACCTTTAATCTCTTCAACTCTTTTTAACATTTTAGCTCTCTTTACTTAAAATATTTTTTCAGCCTTTGCAGATTTGATTCTATCCTTATCAATTCCCTTTTGGCTCTTGTATCTACTGGATTTCTTTTTATATGCTCTTTCAAATTACTTATTGTTTTTTGCAGATTAGCCAAATCTGGCTGATTGTACGAATCAGCCTTTTTCAAAACTTCAGAAATTTTTAACTTTTGCTTCTGCTTCTGAAATCCGTGCTCATCTCTTAGAATTAAGCCTATTTTTTCAGCTGTTGCTCCTTTTTTAGCTAGCTCTACAACTAGTTTTTCTGCTTGTTCATTAGTCAATTCTGCCTTTTGCTTTTCCATTTTTATATCTACAAATTGGGGCTTTTAAACCTTGTGATTATGTATTTTGAAGACGAGAAATTTACCGACGATAAATTAAAGTAGCCCCACTCGGATTCGAACCGAGGTCAAAGGCTCCAAAGGCCTCTATCCTTGACCGCTAGACGATGGGGCTATTATGAGAGATATTCCTTTTGGTTTTTAAGGGTTTCTAATGCTCTTTGTATCTTCCCCTTGATTCAACTTTTTCTAGCTGAGCTAGAACTTTAGATTTATCTTTTGAAGAGTAGCCATTCAAGACTGCTTCAAATAGCTTCTGCCAGTTTGAGAAGTGCTTTGCTTCTAGAGCTTGTCTTAGAAGATGCAAGTCAACTGCCATGTCTTCTATTCTTGAAGAGTGAAAAGCAAGCCCGAAATCAATGAAATAAACTTTATTATCCGAGAGAATCATGTTTGAAGTTGTTAAATCTCCGTGAATTAATCCGAGATCATGAATTTTGCCAACTTCTTTGCCTAGCTCTGTGCATATTTCTATCTGCTTTTTTAAATCAAAATCATCTAAATTATCAGAAAGCTTTTTTCCAGATATAAAATCCATTGTTATTTCCTTGTCTTTTTCATTAACTTTTATGATTTTTGGGACAGAGATCTTATCTTTTAGTTTTTCTATTATTTTTGCTTCTGATCTTGTTCTGCTTTTCCTCAGCTTTTCATCTAACTCTTTCAATCTGTAGCCTTTAGAAATTCTTCTTTTTATAACTTTATCAGCATCTTGCAAAATAACTGCTTCTGCTGCTTGTGCTAGAATTTTTTCCATTATATCATCCTGAATTTTTTAGCCATTTTTCTCAGTTTTTTCTGAGATAAGCCAAGTCCACCTTTCTGCAGCTTGTTTATATCCATATCTTCTAAGCTCTTTCCAGATTTTACAAAGCTTTTTATTAAATTGTACTGAGAGATAAGTTCTCTAATTGAGGAAGTTGTATTTCCAGAGCCTTTTGCAATTCTCCCTAATCTTGCAGTTTGTTTTTCTATTAACTCTGGAGACTCTCTTTCTTCAGGAGTCATGCTATCAATTGCAGCTTTCCATTTTTTTAAATTTGCCTGCTGAGAATCTATATTAGAATCTCCAACTTTCTCTTTTATCTTGCCAAATCCCGGGATTAAATCCATAATTTTTGAAAAACTTCCAACACCTTCCATACTTTTTAGCTGTTCGTATAAATCAAGCATGTTAAACTTGCCCTCTTTTAGCCTTGCTTGAATTTTTTCCTGATGTTCTGGGCTAGCTAGTTGCACTTTTTCTAATAAAGCAGCTAGATCTCCCATGCCTAAAAGGCGAGATAAAAAGCTTTCTGGATTAAATGTTTCTATATCCTGAATGTGCTCTCCTGTTGTTATAAAGAAGACTGGAGCTTTTGTTTCATTACAAGCTGTTAATGCTCCTCCTGCTTTTGCAGTAGAATCCATTCTTGTTATTATGACTCCATTAATTTTAAGAGCAGACTGGAATTCTTCTGCTTGTTTTTTTGCCGCCTGTCCTATATCTGCAGGCATTACTAAAATTATATAGTCGGGTTTTGCTAGCTTTCCAAGAGATTTTATCTCATTTATAAGGTCTTTATCCAGAGAGTGTCTGCCTGCTGTATCTATTATTGCTAGATCATAATCTTCTAATTCCTGTTTAAATTCTTTGTATATCTTTTCTGGAGATTTCTCTTCTTTATTTATAAAAACTTTAATTGAATGTTGTTTTCCTAGCTGCTCTAGCTGCTCTCGCGCCGCAGGCCTGTGAACATCTAAGCCGAGAATACAACATTTTAATCCTCGCTTTCCATAAAAGTTTGCTAGTTTTGCAGTTGTTGTTGTTTTTCCTGCGCCGTATAAGCCGAGAAGCATTATTTTTTGCTTTTTCCCTTTTGCTATTTTTAGTTCCTGCTGCTTTCCTCCGAGAATCTCAAGCAGTCTGTCGTGAAGGAGTTTTATTATCTGCTCTTTTTTTTCAATCCCTTTTATTTTTTCATCTATTGCTTTTTCCCTTAGCTCATCAGAGATCTGCTTTACCAACTTTACATTAACATCTGCTTCTATTAAGGCGCGCTGCAAATCTTTTAGAATTTCATCAATGAGCTTCTTATCTACAAAGATAGCTGAGGCTATCTTGTTTGTTACTTTTTTGATGGCTGATGATAGTTTTTCAAACATTCTTCTTTATTCCTTAAGCTGAATATGGTTTAATAAATTTGTTATTCTTAGAGAACCCCGCTTTAGACAGGCAAAAGAGCATGCTATTTAACCTTTTCTATAAGCCAAGTCTTTCAATAATCTTGCTCTTATCAAAAGTTTCTAAATCTTTATATTCCTGGCCAACTCCCAGATATAAAATCGGTTTGCCTGTTACATGAGAGACAGAAAGAAGTGCTCCTGGCTTTTCGTCAACATCTGCCTTGCTTAGAATTATGGCATCTATGCCTACTGCGTCATTAAAGGCTTTAGCTTGTTCTGTTGCATCATTGCCTGTAATTGATTCTCCAATGAATATTTTTAAATCTGGATGAGCAACTCTTGCAATCTTCTCCATTTCTTTCATTAAGGAATCTTTTGTGTGCATTCTTCCAGCTGTATCAATCAAGACAACTTTGATTGATTTTGATTGTGCATGTTTAATTGCGTCAAAAGCAACAGAAGCAGGATCTGCGTTATACTGGCTTTTAATAACTTCTACTTTTAATCTTGAGGCATGCTCTTGCAGTTGTTCAATCGATGCAGCTCTGAATGTATCTCCTGCAGCGAGAACAACAGAAATATTATTCTTCTTTAGTAAATTAGCGAGTTTGGCTATTGTTGTTGTTTTTCCACTTCCGTTAATGCCAAATAAGACGATAATGTAGACTCCTTGTTTTTCTTTTATCTTCTCTAGCAAGTTAAAAGGAGTTTTTAGCATGTCTTCTACAGCTAGCTTTAAACTTGCTTTAATCTCCTCTCCAAGTTTTTCTTTTTCTATCTCTTTGCCTATTAACTCTTTTTTTAGTTTCTCTTTTATATACTCTACTGCTTGCAAGGCAACATTGTTTTCTAATAATAAAAGTTCTAATTCTGAGAAAATATCGTCAAAATAATTTTCTGTTATTTTAAACTTGCCAGTTAGCTTTTCTTTTAACCTGGCAAAAAATCCTTTTTCTTCTTTTTTCTCATCCTGTTCTTCAGCTTCTTCCTGCTCTTCTTCTGAAAATTCTTCTTCAAATCTGACTTCTGGAGACTTTATTTCCAAGCCCTCTTTTTTAATGTCTTCAACTATATCCTGGCTCACTTTTTGGGCTTTTTCTTTTTCTTCTTTTGAGAGTTTTTTCCTCTCTCTTTTTTCTGCCTTTGCAGCTTTTTTGGATTTATTTTTTGCCTCTTTTTTCTTTATTTTCTTCTCTTTTGGCTTTTCTTTAGTTTCCTCTATAAAAACTTCTTTTACTTTTTCAGTTGAGCTTTTTATCCATCCTGAAAGCTTTTTCTTTAGTGAGTCAAACATCTGTAAAATTTCCTTGAAATTTTCCTAGCTGATTTGAAATGCTTCTGGCATTTCAAACATTCTTTTACTAGGCAGAAGAGATTTATAAATATAGATGTATAGATAAGATTTATAAGAGTGATTTGATTATTAATACTGGAAAAAGAGCTGTAAAATGAAGTGCTACATTTATTTATTTAGACACGGGGTAACCTCAGATAACGAAGAAGGCAAGTTTTCTGGATGGAGAGATGTTTCTTTAACAAAGAGAGGATTTGCTGATGCTAAAATTGTTGCTTTAAGATTAAAAGATAAGAGAATAGATGTTGCTTTTAGAACAAGGTTAAAACGAAGTGAGCAAACTTTAAAAGAGGTTTTGAAATTTCATCCTGAATGCAAGAAAATTGTAAAAGATGATAGAATGATAGAGAGGAGCTATGGAAATCTAACTGGTAAGAGTCATCTTGAGATTGTGCAGAGGCTTGGCTTTAAGAATTATGATCTGTTTCATAGAAGTTATGATAAGAAAGCAAAAAATGGAGAGAGTTTTAAGGATGTTGAGAAGAGAGTTATGGCTTTTTTAAAAGATTTGCTTGTTTTGATTAAAAAAGAAAAAATTAATGTTGCAATATCTGCTCACGGAAATTCTATGAGGCCTTTTAGAAGATATTTTGAAAAATTATCTGTAAAAGAGATGTGTTCTTTATATAATGATTATGAGTCTGTTTATGAATATTCTATAGATGTTTAAATAGCAATTAAAGACATATCATTAATATATCTGAATACAATAATCTTTAAATTCTCTTATTAGCTTTAGTTTTCGAAAGGGATAATGATAACTTATAATGATTTGTATGAAGCATTAAGAAAAGAGAGATATAATGATCAGCTGCAAGCTTTGAATAAGAGCTTTATTTCTGATGTAGCAGAATATTTTAGAGATAAAAAGAAGATTGCCAGCAAGGAGCAGGACTTATTTTCAGATAGTGTTTTGAAAACACAGAAACAATTTGAAAATGCAATAGGGATTTTTAAAGAGCTATTGTTAAGAAGGAAGAGAAAGATTTTGAATCTTGCTTTTGTTGCTGCAGAAACTGGGATATCTAAAAGAGATTTTGATAATATGCTTGTTTTTGAAAGAGAGATGTTTGAAAAGATAATGCAGAATATGGAGAATGCTGAAAAATCCTTGAATGAGATGATGAATGGGAAGGAGGAAGATAAGAAGAACAAGCTTGTTATAGCCTTGCAAGATATTGAAGAATTCCTGGATTTAGAAGGAAAAAGTATGGGCCCATTTAAAAAAGGGCAGCTTATTAATTTGCCTACTGAAATATCAAAAATTCTAGAAGCAGATAAGAAAGTAGAGGCAGTTAGTGAGGAATAGTGTTATTGCTTTATAATTAATATAGCACATAAATCTTTATAAACTCTTATTTTATTCTTTGAGAAGAGAGTGATAGAAGGTTTAATTGACAAAGAGATTAAAAAATATTCTTTACGCAACAACCGCAGTTTTGGGAGCAGCGGTTTTATCTGGATGCCAGTCTATGGATGTTAGGAGCATCCGGGGAGCAGGGGTCAGTTTTATTGATGATGAGGGTGGAGCAATTGAGAGAGATCTTAATACTGTTATGCCCAGAACTTATAAGGGAAGTTTGGATGCTCTTGCAGATAATGCAAAAAGAATTCCTACTGATTTAATATATATTGTGAGCAGAGTTCCTGCTCTTGTTGGGGTTGATCCTTTATATGGAAGATATTTTGGACAGCAGAGACATGGTGGATTTTTTGAATTAAAAGACGCAGATTCTTGGAGATATCATCCGCATATTATGCATGACGGAAAGACTGCTCCTTTCGGGGCTGCTTTATTTAATATTCCAGATACGGTTTTTAATACTGTTGGCGGGTTTGGAGATTTGCTAGGGCATACTGTAAAGGGGCCTATAGCTCAGCCAGTTAATATGCTAGGAGTATTGCCTCTAACTGCAAATACTTCTAAGAGACAGGCAATATATAATGAGGGAGATTTTTTAGATTATGATCCTTCAAATGATCGCTTAAAATTTAGAGTTGATGGGGCTACAGATTTAATTAAAGTTCCAGTTAAAATAGTTCCTTATGTTGCGACATCTGGGAAACTTACTCCTGACACTCTTGCTTATTTGTGGAATTCTTGGAGAGAGGATCTTGGATTTCAGGCAAGAGCAAGATTAGAGCCGTTAGAACTGAAATTCTTTAATCCAGATACACTAAGCAGGAGAGATCGTCTTAGAATGGTTGTGAATACTCTTCCTTATGCTGGAAACTTGATTGACAATCTTGGCTGGAGATATACTCATAGAATGGAAAATGGAAAGGAGATGAAAGTTGTATCTAGCATTGATGGCAGCATTCCTATAAGAATTGCAGATGATAAGGATGCATGGTATAATAGACTAAGAAGTGTTGGTATGGAGACTTCTGCACCAGGAATCATTGTTAATCCTAATGATCCTAGATTAAAGCCTGCTGAGGCAAGAACCTTATCTTTTTTAAAAGCAGTTTTCGGAGTAGGGGTTGGAATTATTAACTATTCATCAGGAAGCAGCGGGGGAACAACATCTCCTGGAAGTTCTGGAGGAGATTGGGGTGGGGGATCTCCAGGAAGTTCTGGAACCGGATGGTAGAAAGAAATGACAAGAAAATTATTTTTATTTTTAGCTAGTTTATTTTTTATAGCTGCTCTAGTTTTAGCTTATCCTGTTGGAATAAAGATACAATCAAATACCAATATTAATACTACTGTTTATCACTGCCAGGATTCTACATGTAGTTTGCTTGATTCAAATGCTTATACCAGCATTTTTGGAACTACA
>Ga0233421_10000817_pt1 | contig 12160 bp, 10 predicted proteins | sample Watercolumn_Mata_3_FD_182725 | JGI IMG/M metagenome (GOLD analysis project Ga0233421, IMG submission 182725) | Freshwater microbial communities from Lake Matano, South Sulawesi, Indonesia - Watercolumn_Matano_2014_107_MG | ecosystem: Environmental > Aquatic > Freshwater > Lake | place... | reverse complement strand
CGCGCATTTCTTCATGCACCTGGTCAACACTGCATCCGCAAATCGAATCATGCGGTTGGTTCTCCAGCAACAATTTCCACGCCGCGCGCAACAAACCGTCGCGCGATGCCGCGCTCACATTTTGCGGTGAATTGAAATTGCATTGCGCTGCAATTGCCGAGAACGGCTCCGCCCAACGCGTCAGCAGTATCTCTGACGCGCGATTCCGCTGTTTGATCCACATCCGCGTCGAAAGAACGCCGGGCAAAATATTCGCGCGGATTGGCGAGCGAAATTCGCCGGAGACAGTTTGCAGTCGGGGACGCGCGGCGCGGATCGCGGCGATAAACTCCGGCAGTGAAGCGTGCGTCAGTCGCATTTCGTCGCGCAGACGCGCGTTTGCGGCGGCGATCAACTCCGGTAATTCGGGGCGCGCCTCTAGATGATCCGTGCCGTCCATCAACAAAACACTCGCGGTCGTCGCGTGTGACGCGAGTTCGGCGGCAGCGCGGCGCGCGGCGGAAGCGAAACCATCGGGATCGTTGGGCGCCCACGCGAAATTGCCATAGCCCTCGCGCAAATTGATCGCAAGCGCGGTAGTGCCGTCCGGCGCTTGCCACCAAAATTCATTCGGCAGCGGAGGCAAGCCGCGCCAGATCACCGCATTGTCAATCCCAAATCCGGCAAAAATTTGCGCCAGTTGGCTGATGTGTCCGAAGGTGTCTGGAATGTACCCCACCGGCATCGGCGCGCCAAATTGCCGCGCGACGCGTTGACCGAAGAGTAAGTTTCGAATCAACGATTCGGGATGCGCGAGAAACTCATCCGGCAAAGTGTACCAAGGACCGATCAACAGTCGTCCGGCGCGAACATGTTGGCGGACTTCGGCGGCGCGATCCGGACAAATCGCGAGGTAGTCTTCCAGCGCGATCGTTTGCCCATCGAGCATAAAACCAAAGTCCGGCTTGCTCGCCAACAGATCGAGCAAGCGATCCATCATCCGAACGAGACGGACGCGAAATTCTTGAAAGGGCTGGTACCACTCGCGATCCCAATGCGTGTGCGAAATGACAAAGCCGTTGAGGGGCGGCATCGTTTCTATCTCTTGTTGAACGCAGGCAAATAATCTTTGTGCGCGGCTAAAAGTTCGTCGAGCATTTTTTCCGCGTCGGCAAAACTGGTGACGAGCGGATCGAGCAAGAGCGCCTGCAACGCGGCATTGCGGTCGCCGTGGACGGCCGCTTCCACCACGCGATCCTGAATCGCGATTTGGTGATCCAAGTGCGCGGTGATCGCTGGCGGCAGCGCCTGCACGCGCAAGGGCAGAATGCCGTTCGCCGTTACGATGCCAGGCACTTCGACGACGGCCCAATCCGGCAAGCCGGGCAACGCGCCGTGGTTGACGACGTTCACTGCGATTTCGTACTCGCGCGAATCGTTCAAGAGCCCGGTGATGATGCGCGCCGCGCGTTCGGAAGTGTCCCCTGCGAGGAATTCATTCAGCACGTCCGGGCTTTGATTCGCGCGATCCACGCGCGCGTCGAGTTCCGCGCCGCGCGCGGCGTAGGCGTCGAAATCATAGCCGCGCAAATCGCTCGTCTCGTAGGCAAAGGAGAAATATTCGCCAGCATGACCATCCCCGGTCGCCGGATACAAACCAAACGCGTCGCATAGTCGCCGCGACAACGGTTCAAACGTGGGCGGCATTGTACGCAAGCGCGCGCGAAATTCAGGATAGAGATCGCGTCCGGTGCTGCGCTCGCGCAGGGCTTGAATCCAGGTGAGGTGGTTCACGCCCGCCATCTGCAAACTCAGTTTTTCCTGCAATGCGCGCGCGATTGAAGCGGGATGCCAATGGGGTTCAAAGTAATCCGATATTCCCAGCGTGTGCGCCACGGCGAAATAACCGTGCAGCCCTTGGTGACACAAACCGACGGCGCGCACATCGGTGTATCGTGTGAGCGCGAGCATCACGCGCGACATCGGGTTCGAGTAGTTGAGCAAGTACGCGTTCGGCGCGCGCGCTTCGATCTCGCGCGCGATGCCCAGCACGAGGTCGATCACGCGCAGGGAATGGGTGAGCGCGCCGGGTCCGCCGTTTTCGCCGAGAACGTGGCGAATGCCGTACTGGCGCGGAATTTCCCAATCGAGTTTCCAGCGCGCCAGGCGATCCAATTCGACCGATACCACGACGAATTCCGCATCCGCAAGCGCGTTGCGGTAATCGGTCGCGCCGGTGATTTCGAAATTCGCGTCCGTCGCGGCATTCATACGTTCGGCGAGGCGTGTGATGCGCGCGAGTTTCGCGCCGTCGAGATCGCACAGCGCGATGCGCGTACTGTGCGTGCCGCGCAGATGCGCGCGCCGCGCGAATAAATCCGCCAGCGTGTCCACGCCAAAACTGGTGCTGCCGACGCCGATCAAAACGATTTTAGTGGAGGGCATTGGGTTTTACAATTCCAGCGTCAAGCCGTCATACGCGACGACGACGCCATGCGGTCCGAGGAGTTCGACCACTTGATCGTGTGGGGGATTCCAATTGTGTCCAATATGCGTCGCGTACACTTGCCCGCCGGAGCGTAACATTCCGGAATCCTTGAATCGGCAATAATGCGCCAGAAAAGTTTGCGTGTTCATGTGCTGATGATACTCGCCGGGGCCCATCGTTTCTTCCAAAATGACCGCGTCGAATGTTTGGCTGGCAAGGGCTTGCCAGGTTGCTTCCGGAAAAGGTCCCGTGTCGGTTGCATACAAGAAACGACGTCGTCCGTCATCTACGCTGTAGAATAACGCTTCGATCCGCCCTTCGCCGTGAAACGCTTGATAGGACGTGAAGCGATAGCCGTTGTGTTCCCAATTTTCAAACGCCGTGACCGCTTGCGTATCTGTCAACACGTCATCCAAACCAGGCAGCGCGCTTTGGATTGCTTGGATTACGTCAGAGGGCGCGAACAATTTCAGGCGCGGCGGACGAACCCTCGTCATACCCGGCTTTCTAAACACGAGGTTGACGAGATGAAAATGATCGCTGTGCCCGTGCGTCACCAAGACCGTCCGAACCGTCGAGAGACTGACGGCGCAACGATGCGCGGACGCAAGGAGGTCTGGCCCAAAATCCAACAGCAGATCATCGTTGACGAGGAGGGAACTGCGCAGCCGCAAGTTTCGTCCACCCAAAGTCCGCGCCGCGCGGCAGCGTTCACATTCGCAGAAAATATCGGGGTAACCTTCTCCGGCGCCAGTGCCCAAAAATGTCAGACGCATTGCGCGTTTCCTCCGCTCATCTGGCTATCGGCAACACAAAACCCGCCGGAGCAGGCGTCGTGTCGTCGGCGTCTAGAACTTGCTGACCGCGCCAAGTCAACAGCGACGAGTTCGGCGCGTAATCTTGATTCAGTAGAAAAACTTTTCGCACATCCGTAACCGCCAGCGCGCAGTTCGGCGAATTTTTGCCGGGGTACGCGACGAAACGCAACGCTTCAATCTGTTCTCCCAATATCCCCGGCGGCAATTCGATTGCGCCGCGCCGCCAGCCCTGACCCTGAATCCGCAGACTGTCAGTCCCGTGATCGGAGGAGTACCAGCGATCACTGCCGCGCAGTTTCGCTTCGAAAGCAAGTTTCGCGTCGCATGCCGCGCTCGCGGGGTTACTTCGGAATTCGACGTACAGATAATTGCGCGGATCGCTCACCGCGCGCGTCTCCGGATCGGCGGTACGTTCGGTCAAGGACTGTTTCTCGCGTTCCCATTCCTCCGCCATCACGCGATACATCCAGGGATGTTGATCCATCATTTCTTCGCGCGCGGTATCGGACAACGCCTCAGTTGGCACAAGCGCAAAACGATAGGGCGAAGTGCCGGTATCGGCAAAGAGGTTGTTCCGGGTCACGTCTTTCAAGAAAGGATGTCGTCCCTCCTTCGCGCCGCGAAAGATCGCGGTCTTGTGATCCCTCTCTTGAAATTCTTCGCGCGTGATCTCGCCGTTGACGTCCAACGTCACGCAATACACCCACTCGATATCGGTCAGTCGCCCCCAGCGCGCCATCAGCGCATCCGCCGCCGTGCCGCCGTCCTCGTTGCTGAAAATGATCGTGTACTGAATCGTCGTCGCGGCCGCGTCGCGCGCGATCTCGTGATACATCCAGAGCGGCGTATCGCTCGAGCGCGATTCGTCGCGCCCGTACAGGATCGGCGCGTGCACCATCACTGCGTACAGCGGATCCGTCTGTGGGTAGACGCGCACGGTGATCTCATCCACACGAACCTGCGTCGCCTGCGGCGCGGATTTCGTCGGCTCGCGATAAATGGCAATGCGATGCTTGCCCGCGCTCAAGTTGCCGACGAGCGTTTCATAGGTGAATGTTGTTTCACCTCGGAACAAGACGATGTCCGATTTATACGCGCCGTCCACGTGAATCGAGATCGTCGCGGCTTGTGCGCCGGAGCGATTCCACGCGGTGCCGGGCGCGCTCGCGCGCAACGCCAGCGCGACTTGACCGTCGGCATCAAGCGCGATTTCTTTTTCCAGAATCAAGATACCGGGAACCGGCGCGCCGGTCGGCGTGATCGGCGCGGGCGTACTCGTCGCGCACGCGATCAGTGCGCAAACCAAAATCATCAGAATTGCGATCAATGTAGATCTCATAAAGCTGTGCTGCTTTTGGAAACTCGGTGTCAACGAATGAAGGAACGAATAAACGAATAGCGCGCGCCCGGGTCATGACATTCGTCTATTCGTTTGCCATTCGTTGACACCGAAATCACCGACATTCACAATTGATCCGGCGTGTTCGTGCAAATCGCGTCCACGTCCATCGTGCGGAGAACCGCCAACTCGCTCGGTCGCTCCTCGTGCCACAAGACGATGCCCAGTCGCGCGGCGCGCAGCGCGCTCAACAGTTCCGGCGTCAACAGTTTGTGCGGCGTCGGATGGCGATTCTCCCAACACAGATGCACGTAATCGGCGTTGACCGAACGCGTCATCGCGATCAGTTGATCGGCGGGGAAGACCGGGCCGACGAGCAGCGAGGTTGCGATCTCCGGCGCAAGTTCTTTCACTTCTCGCACCAGCGGCGCGAGAAACGATCCGACGATCACTTGACGCCGATCCGTGAAATTTTGCTCGCGCACAATTCTTACGACAGCAGGCGGCGTCCCTTCGCCCTTGAGTTCGATGTACAAACCATTTTTGCCGCGCACCAATTCGATCACTTCGGGCAGCGTCGGAATCTGTTCGCCTTTTCCCGCGTCGAGGCGTTTCAACTCTGCCAACGTCATCTCGCGGATCGCGCCGCGTCCGTTCGTCGTCTTTTCGACGGTGGCGTTGTGCATAATCATCACGTGCCCATCCTTGCTCAGATGCGCGTCCAGTTCGCTCATATCCGCGCCCAGTTCGATGGCGCGGCGAAACGCGCGCAACGTGTTCTCCGGCTCGTACGCGGACGCGCCGCGATGCGCGACATTGAGGCAATGCCGAGGTGAATTCATCGTGTTTTTCTCCATTCGATTGTTTTCGTTTTCCAAGCGGATGAAGGGTCGCAGCCACGCGCCCGCGAGCGTGGCCGCGGCAAGCCCAATCAAGCCGATGAAAAATTCGCGCCGGTTCATCGCGATTGCCTCAATTGTGCGATCCACCAATCCATCCGCACCGGAACCCACTCGAACAAAGTTTGCCAGGGGATTAGCAGATCTTTGGTGACAAGGAATTTTTTGCTCCAGACAAACGCCGGAGTAAACGCGTATTCTTTTAGATGAGCAGTCACCAGCGCGTCCACTTGCAAATTTTTGCGAAGGTCGAGAATACCTTGGAACAGCGGCGTCACCCACAATCCGCCAGTGCCGGCACGTTCGCCGCAACCTGATAGCGTTTTGGCGCGACGTTGCTCGAGCAGGATTTCCGGTTTCGGCGCGAACGCATGCTTGCCCGGTTCGGAATAAACGACCGGATGCGCGCCCCCGTCACGCGTGACAACGCGCAACTTGCCATTGTCCAGCGTCATCGCGTTGAAACCGCCGTGCCAACTCGCTTCGGCGAAGACGACTTGATCGTTCGCGCCGACGTACGTCCAGGTGTGTTCCAACTCGTAGAGATGCCCGATGTCCCAGTCCCACCAAATCGCGTACTCGATGGCGAACGCAGCAGGCGCGTGTCCTTCGCCGCGCAATTCGATGTGGCGCGGAAACGAAGGCGATGCGCCATCCTGCGTGAACATCGTGTAGCCGACGGCGAGCGGCAAGAAGGGTTCTTTGCGGTCGAAATAAATCAGCGGCGCGTAGCGCGCGGCCAGGTCGCGCGCCCTGCGGCTCTGCCGTGGACGCGGCACGCGTGATCCGGCAATCGTTGTCATTTTGTGTCATCCTTTTTTTGAACTGAAACGCGGAGAACACGGAGACGCGCTCGGACATCTCCGTGTTCTCCGAGCAACCGGTCATTCTGAGCGAAGCGAAGAATCTCCTAGCCGCGATATAGAGACTCTTCGCGCCGCTCAGAGTGACAAGCCTCCATCAATTCAACAGCGCCTGCTCCGTCTGCGGATCGAAGAGATGAATCTTCTTGCGATCAAAGTTCAACGGAACTGAGGCGCCAATCGGCGCGTTGAAAGTTGGCGGTGCCAGAACGCGCACCGGCGCTGCTTGCACATGCAGATCAACCAACATATCGCGTCCCAACGGTTCGATGACATACACCTCGGCTTTGGCATCGCCGGAGTCAGCCACCATGTTGATGTCCTCAGGACGAATACCCAGAATGACCTCGCGCCCGACGCCGATCGCCTTCACCTTTTGTGCGATCTCGCCGACCAGCGGCATTTGGATCCCGTCGCCTCTGAGAACGACGCCGCCGCCTTTTTCTTCGATCCGAATTCTCAAAAAGTTCATCGGCGGACTGCCGATAAATTCAGCAGCAAAGAGCGTTTTGGGATGGTCGTACAAATCGTGCGGCTGACTGTACGCGACGAGTTTGCCGTTGTTGAGCAGCGCGATCCGATACGCCATCGTCATCGCTTCGAGTTGATCGTGCGTGACGAAAATCGTGGTGATGCCCAAGTCCTTTTGCAGACGCTTGATCTCGGCGCGCATCGCGATGCGCAGTTTGGCATCCAGGTTCGATAGCGGCTCGTCCAGTAACAACAAATCCGGTTCCTTGATCAACGCTCGAGAGAGCGCGACGCGCTGTTGCTGACCGCCGGAAAGTTGTCCCGGCTTGCGATCCAAGAGCGCTTGGATTTGAACCAACTCCGCCATCTTCTGCGCGCGTTGGCGGACTTGATCGGCCGGCACGCGTTGCAGGCGCAAGGGGAAGACGATATTTTCGTAGACCGACATGTGCGGATAGAGCGCATAGCTCTGAAAAACCATTCCGATCTTGCGGTCTTTGGGCAAGAGATCGTTGACCACTTTCTCGCCGAAGCGGATCTTGCCCGCCGTTGGCTTGTAAATTCCGGCGAGCATCAGTAGCAACGTTGTCTTGCCGCAACCGGATGGACCCAGGAGCGCGACGAATTCGCCGTCCGGCACTTTGAGCCCGACTTCATCTACGGCTTTGACTTTGCCGAAATGTTTGCTGATGTTCTCCAGTGAGATTTCCATTACGCGCCTCCCTTCATCCCGCCGCTGTACAGATTCAGCAGGTAGCGTTGAGTGAACAGATAAAAGATCAGCACTGGCGTGAGTTGGAACAAACCGACTGCGGTAACGACCCCATAATTAACGAAGGTGTAATCACCAGTCAGACTCTGCAGAAAGACCGAGATGGGCTGGATGGAGGCAGTCACCAAAAAAGTGTAGGGGATGATGTACGCGCCCCAACCACCCAGGAACGAAAAAATCAGCAACGCCGCCAGTCCCGGCCGAATGATCGGTAGGAAGACAGACCACCAGGTTCGTAGGCGCGAACAGCCGTCAATCAGCGCCGCCATTTCGATGTCCCAGGACACATTGTCGTAAAAGCCCTTCATCAGCCAGATGCCCAGCGGCAGACTCAGCGAGACGCTGACCAGGACGACACCCAGGATCGAATCGTAGAGTTTCACCGCGCGCAAGACAAAAAAGATCGCGATCAGAAGAGTCGCGCTGGGAAAGGCGTGGAGGATGATCGTGAAGGACAGGAACATCCGTCGCCCGGGAAACTTGAGGCGCGAAAGCGCGTAACCCGCCATCGAAGAAATCGTGGCATCCAAAAGACCGAGCGGGATCGCAAAAGCCAGCGTGCTAAATAGCACCTGCCAGATACCGGGACGACTCCGGATCGGCGCGGTAAGAAAACTCCAGTTCTCCAGAGTCAAACCTTCTGGTCGAAGGCCATAAGTTCGGATTGACACGGAAGAAATGATGAGCCATATGTAGCCGATGAGGATCGGAGTTGTCAACAGAGTCAACAGAATGTACGGGATTGCAGATCGCAAGCGTTGAATCATAAACATCCCCCTAGAGAACTTCGATCTTCGGCTCCGCCACCATTTCGTTGAATCGGAATACGCGCAGGTAAACCACCGAAGCGATAATCCCGATAACAACCAACACGGCAGCCAGCGCCGAGCCAAAACCGAACTCGGTGTTGCCCAAGTAATTGGATAACGCGGTGTGATAGGCGTGCAGCGCCCAGACCTCGGTCGTGTAGAAACCCGGACCGCCATTCGTCAGAAGCAGAATCTGCTCAAACGATGCAAGGAGCGACAGCGTCTGATAGGCGGTGACGAAAAGCAGGGGCCAGCGGATGAGGGGAATCGTGATGCGCCGGATGATTTGCCAAGCGGAAGCCCCGTCCACTCGCGCCGCCATAACATACTCCGGCGGGATGGATTCGATCGCCGAAGTGAAGATGATCATGCCGAAGGAGGTGCCGATCAATCCATTCGTGATGATAACGGCGACCATCGGGTACGAATAGAGCCAATTCTTGGCTTGGCCCCCCAAAACACCCGTTACGAACTGACTGAGGATACCCGAGGGGGCATCCGCCAGCATATACTGGATCATAATGATGTAGATCACGGATGGGGTAATCCGAGGCAAGAGCCAAAGGGCGCGAAAAATGGTACCCGCCGTTTTGTTGATGCTGGTGGTCAACAGCGAGACGATCAGAGCCATACCGACGCTAAAACAAACCAGCGTAAAGACCACGTAGGTCACTGTGTTGGTAAAGATCTTGATCGTGTATGGCGATAGGAACATTCGCTCATAGCATTGCTCACAACTTAAGCATTATGTTAATTGGAAACCGTGCCAGATTGCTGCATTTTGATGCTCACGACGCGCCTTTTCGGGACCCAGGGGCGCGTTTGCGGCAGCAATTGGAGCTTAAGTTGTGACAGATGCGCTCATAGTTGCTCAGTCCAACAAACCGCCAACGACCGGCAAAAGTGGAAGTTGCCATATCGGTCAGACTGATTAGAACGGTCAAGATCACCGGCAGAAAGAAAAACAGGACGACGAGGATGATGGCTGGTCCCAAAAAGAGGAGCGGAGTCAACCGGGGGCGCAACCATTGCCAACGATTCTCACTGCCGGTGGAACCGCGCGCCGTCGAAGGGAAGAGCTTTGAGGTACTTGAGAAGCGAACGGCAGTAACCGTCAATGTGAATGTGCGTGTAAATGCCCGTCTTGCGCAATTGGCTGGAACGCTTTTCGTAGAACGGAATCAGGTAGCGCTCCCAATACTTGGTCGAGAGAAAATGCTCGTGCATATTCTCACCAAAATTCACGATCCTGGGTTTGCGGCTGGCGGCAATTTCCGCGTAGAGTTGATCGTACGATTCGTCAATCACCTTGAAGGTTTCTTCCACTTCGGCGGTGTAGTCGGCGAGCGCGTAGATGAAATGCTCGAACTTCATCCACACAAGCGCCATCGCTTGGTACGGGCTTTTGGGAAGCCAGAACTGGGGCTCGCCGCGCGCGCCCACAAACTGGCTGCCCTGCTCCCAGGATTCCTCTGAGAAAGAATACATGATGCGTTGAATCAGCCAGCGCAATTTCTTCAGATCTCCCGGTTGTTTTACCGGAAAACCGACCTCGCGCCAAGTTTTGTCTACGGTCAAGCGCGAGGTCTCGGTGAGTTCGCCGAAGGGAGTTTCGTACGTGATCGTTTTTTCGTCGCCGGTGATTTTTTCGTGAACGCGGACTTGGGGTGAGATGTGCTGAACGACCGGATAAGGCATCTCGGTGTAATAATGCGTGTAGCGCATCGAAACGCGGAGGTCGTCCAAGAGTCCCAGCAAACTCAGGTTCTGGTACCGGACGGGCAAGTTGCCGAAGGTTTTGTGCCAATCGTACCAAGGTTCCAGACGCGGCTGAAAAAAGACGTGCGGCAAGCGTTTGCCGGAAAACGCATTCAAATTCATTTCACGAAAGGTCATCGTCGCATCCATTCAAGAACCTCCTCGTTCTTGTGTTTGTTGTCTCACCGACAACATCCTGGGGCGCTTTGCGTTCTAACTATACCACATTTTCGCGCCCGCCGCACCGCGAATTTAGCAAACGGTGTAACAGCTTCGAAACATCCCGTCAAATTGAATCCTCCAAAATCGTGACGCACACCCCTCGGAAAATGATTTCACAAGAAAGTGGTGAGCGTGCGGAGTTTTGCCAACGATTCACGCGCGTAGGTTTCCACCCAGGGTACTGACGAGTCGTCCTTGATCGCCTGAAATGGATCAGGACCGGGGGCGGCACATTCGATAACGAGAGGTCCGGCGTACGCGATCTCGTCTAACGCGCGGAGCAACGCGCCAAAATCGGTATGACCGCGCCCTACCGCTTCGCGGTTTGAGTCAGCAACGTGAAACAGGAACAAGCGCTGACCAGCCGCGCCGATCGCGTTCGCCGGATTTGGCTCTTCGATGTTCATGTGATAGGCGTCGAGGTGCAAACCCACATTCGGCGCGCCGACTTGAGCCAGAAAGCGTAAACCCTGCTCCGTCGAGGTCAACAGATGCGACTCGTAGCGGTTCAATAATTCCAACGCGACGCGCAACCCGAGTTTCTGCGCGCGCGCGCCGATCGCGCACACGCCTTCGACCAATAGCGCCCACTCTCTTTGCCACGTTGCAATCGATCGGATGCGTCCAACCGCGCCATGACACGAGATCAAGGGCGCGCCGACACCCGCGGCAAAATCGAGCAAAGCAAAATGGTAATCCAAGGCACGCTGGCGCGTCTGATCGTCCGGATGTGCCAGATCCACATTGAGCGGCGTCAAAGAAAAGACGCGCAAACCCTGATCGTCCAAAACGCGTTTCGCTTCTGCCGCCGTGTTTTTTTCGATCTCGCCCAAAAGTTCAACACCATCTAAACCCAGGGTTGCCACGCGCGCGGCAATTGTGGCGAGCGGTAAATCGCCAAAAGTCCAAGTGCAAATGCCGTAACCGGTGATGCGCATTATTTTCTTCCTTGACAGCGTCGCGATTAGCAATCGGCGATCATCGCGCGCGCGGTTGCTGCGATTTCCTTCAAGTGTTCGAAATGCAATGCCTGGGTCTCCATCAGCACCCAGCCCGCATACCCGGCTTGCTTGAGAATCGTCAGTACGGCGCGCAACGGTAGCTTGCCCAAACCCGGCGGCAAATGGGAATCGGCTTCGCCGAATGCCAGACGCTCCAGCATTGAGGTTGCCCAATCATCCAGACGACCGAAATTGTCGTGAAAATGCAGATGTTTGATGAATGGTGCGGCGGCGCGAATCGTCGCGAGATAATCGCCGGGGAGATACGGCGCGGCGAGAAACGCGTGCCCCACATCCAGGCAAACGCCCACATTCGGCGACGCGACTTGCTTGACTTGCTCGCAGATGAGATCAAGCCGCATCCCCTGGTGATAGGTCGCGATCTCTTCCGCGCGTTTGCCGTGCCGTTTCAGCGCGGCAAATTCCCACCGATGCGGATCGCGGTTCTCGACCGCGATGACGATACCGCGCGCTTGCGCTTCGCGCGCCATTTCGCGGAGTGTTTCCGTTTCGATTTCCCACAACGCGCGCAAACCGGCGGCGTCCGGCAAATCGCTGGTATCTTGATCGGCGGAGCGCAAGACGATCTGCGCGCTGTGGTACACCATCACGTCGGCGCGAATCTGCGCGGTCACTTCAAGGTAACTGCGAAAGACTTGGCGTCCCAAACCGCTCGGCTCGGTCAATTGAAGCTCACACGGCGGGTGGACGGTGTAGCGCAGTGGATAACGCGCAAGCACT